>ERZ773277.47-NODE-47-length-149546-cov-17.655070_pt1 | contig 149546 bp, 126 predicted proteins | sample MGYA00511957_ERZ773277 | MGnify/ENA primary metagenome ERZ773277 (study PRJEB29015, sample SAMEA2737800) | human gut metagenome | biome: human gut; feature: human-associated habitat; material: faeces | place: China | collected 2012 ... | reverse complement strand
TTAAATACGCACTCCCCGTGCTGATTGTTATTGTGTTCGTTCAAGGCTTTATCGGATAGGATTAACAATCCCCTACGGCTCAAATTGTGCAAATTCGTACAATGTTACATTCCGACAAAATAACATATAAAACAAAAACTGTACAACCATAATCGGCTGTACAGTTTTTTTATATCTTGTATTACTTTTTAGACTTAGGATTTGTTTTTATAACTTCATTCAAGCCTATAAAGTGCATACCTTTTCTTTTTGTTTTTTCAAGATGAATTTTTTCGGAATCAGCAAGCAAATCAGTATAGGGACTGTTTTCAGATTCGACAAAACAGAATATTCTGAATTTTCCGAAAGTTACGGTTTTGTCGGCTTTATGTGCAGAATCGGAATATGCAAGAATATTCGTTTCTCTATTCGGAACTGCTGCGAAAAGAACCTGTTCACCTGTTTTCTTGTCTTTTACTTTGCAAGTTCTGATAAAGGTATATTCACCTGAATAAGTATCGTCCGAAAGTTCAATGTGTTCAAATGCAGTATATTCGGCATTTCGGTTAATCATAGAAATTCTGTTGTTTTGCTTTGTATAAACTGCAGGAGAAACTAAATTAGTTCCTTTGTCAAGCACAAGTACAAAACTACTACTTGGCAAATCCATTAAAGAATCATAAACAAAATGTTTAATTCTGTTCTGTCTTTTATTTGTAAAAGAAGTTTCCACCTCAACAGAATCAAATTGTCGATTATCTAATATATGTGAAACAATCAATTTTGATAATTGAAACAGAAGCAATAATATTAGAAAAACTATGCCAAACGGATTACCCTCTGAATAAAAATAAGCTGCAGTATAATTCAACATCATCCACCCATTCAAATTGTTGTTCATGTAATTATCAATCTGTTCGCCAATCGTATTTATCAGTTAAAACATTAAGTTCAACATCATTTATTACCACAACCTCATCAGATTTCCAGTATAAAGAAACATCTTCCTGATGATATTTCCAATAAATATTACGGCATTTACTTGTTTCGGAATCCACTACCTCACATCTTACCGAAAAATCCGTAGTCGCATTTCCTGAACAAAGATAAGCATTAACCGTATATTTTCCATTTGGAGATACTGAGGAATCAATCAATTCGACTTGAGGCAAATTATCTAAGCCACACCCTGAAAGGAAAGCACATAGCATAATCATCAAAACGGCAAGAAAGTTTGTAATAATGCGTTTACTTTGCATTTTAATGCCCCCCCTAAAGCACCAACCTTTAATCGTATTATACACAATGCAACAAGTTATAGCAATACTCATATAACAAATTATTTGCTCAATATACAAAAACTGTACAACCGAAAAAGGCTGTACAGTTTTTTATTTTGCGGTAGAACCGCATTACAGAAAGGCTTATTTAATTGAATCAATCCATTTTTGAATTTCAGACTTTGATGTACGCAGAACTGATTCGTCAAAACGGATATTCATTCCCTGCTTTACATCGGCTGTACCGCAGGCATTTGCAAAATCTTTGAATGTGTGACCAATCCAACCGCCGTTGGTTGCAAACGGATAAACCGTCTTGCCCGAAAGGTCATTTTCCTTGAGAAATGTGTGCATTGCAGGGGCAAAAGTGTACCACCAAACAGGTGTTCCGAGAATTACCTCGTCATACTTGCTAAGGTCAATATTAAGCGGTTTTATTTCGGGACAATATCCGCTGTTCACTTCATCTTGACCTTGATTTACAACCGAGTTGTAGTCGCAGTCATACGAAACTACTGTTTCGATTCTTGCAATGTCAGCACCCGTGCTTTTCTGAATCATCTCGGCAATGCTTTTTGTGTTGCCACGATAAGAATAATAAACGATAACTTTTTTCATATTCAGAAGCCGCCTTTCGATAAACCGAGTTTATTATATTCTTCATCGGTTACGGGTTCGCACCACTCGTTTGAACATTCTTCGCCCGGCATTTCGGTTGCAATGTGTGAGAACCAGCTGTCCTTTTTAGCACCGTGCCAATGCTTAACCTCGGCTGGAATTACGATTACCTTACCCGGTGTAAGGCTTACAGGCTCTTTGCCCTCTTCCTGATACCAACCCTCACCTGCTGTGCAGATGAGGAGCTGACCGCCGCCGCTCTTTGCGTGGTGAATGTGCCAGTTGTTACGGCAACTCGGTTCAAATGTTACATTTAAAAGGTGAAGTCCGTCCTCGGGCTTTGTGAGTGAATTTAGGTATGACTCTCCGATAAAATACTTTGCATAAGCTGTGTTGGGAGTGCCTGTGCCGAATACATTCTGCTTTTCAAATTCATCCTTGTCTGCAATTTTCATAATATTCTCTCCCTGTGCAATTAAATTTTTTTAATCCAATCATTAACAATGCCTTCTGCCTTATCGGCATCACTTCCGAACACGGGAAGTCCGTTTGTTACGGTTGCACCTTTGGCAGTATTTTTAATATCATTGACTGTGTTTGAAAGTCCGCTTCCCTCGTGAGTGCAGAACGGATGAATTGTTTTGCCCGTAAAATCAAATGCTTCAAGGAAAGTATAAACCGCCATAGGCATTGTTCCGCAGTAGTTTGGATAGCCGAGATAAATTTCATCGTAATCGTCAAGATTCGGCAATGAAACAAGTTCGGGTCTTGCCTTTGATTTAAGGTCTTTAACCGACTGAGCAACACATTCCTTGTAGTTTGCGGAATACGGAACTTTCTGCTCAATTTTAAACATATCGCCGCCCGTGAGGTCAGCAATCATCTTGGCAACTTTTTCTGTGTTGCCGACTTTTACATAGCGGTACTGACCGCCGAAATAATTTTCATCTGCTCGTGAATAAAATGCAATTAACTTTGCCATTGTAAATCTCCTTTGTTTCAGAATTTTTACTATTTTTCAGTTTGTTTTTTACTTTACAGGAATATATTACACCCTGAAGTTGACTTTAAGTCAAGAGGCATTTTTGATTTTTTCGTATAATTTTTAATTAACTGCATAGGTTGCTTTCCGTACAACACTCTTAGCTTAAATATTCTGCTGTTACTTGTGGGCATCCGATGAACTCCTCTATTTAAAATTGCAAAAGCAATCGCTATACTTACGCTCGGGCATAGTATTTTTTGATATTGCAAACTATCTGTGCGAACGGAGAGCGGCGGTACAACAAAAAAATACTGTACAACCAAGAAAGGCTGTACAGTATCGGAATTATTCTTTATAAGAAACTATTTCTTTTCAGTAAGAAGCTTATTGAGTTCGTCCATAAAGGTGTTAATATCCTTGAACTGGCGATAAACAGACGCAAAACGTACATATGAAACCTCGTCAATATTTTTGAGCTGATCCATTGCAAGCTCACCGATTTGCTTTGAAGTGATTTCACGGTCAAGGCTTGACTGAAGCTGAGCCTCAATATCATTGACCATATTTTCAATCTGTTCAATTGAAACGGGACGCTTCTCACAGGCACGGAGAATTCCGCCTGTAAGCTTGTTGCGGTCAAAAACCTCACGGGATTTATCACGCTTAACAACAATTATCGGAACAGTTTCAATCACCTCATGTGTAGTAAAGCGTTTGCCGCATCTCAGGCACTCTCTTCTTCTGCGGATTCTTTCGCCGTCATCGGCAGAACGAGAGTCGATAACCTTGCTTTCTTCATAACTGCAATATGGACACTTCATATGAAAACCTCCGAATAATTATTCCCTAAAATAATTATAACATACCGTTTTCAAATTTCAAGTATAGAAAATTTACAATTTAATTACACTTTTATTGCATCAGAGATTGCGGTAATGCTTAACATTTCTCTTCTTTCTTTTACGCTTACCGTGAATTTTTGAAATAATAAGGTAAATGATGAGAACGAGAATGATAAGAGCGATAATCACGATAAACCAATAGGACTGGAATACTGTGCCGATGATGTTGAACACATAGAGAATTCCGCTGCGTTCAATCTTTTCGCCTGCAACAACATTAACCTCGGCAAGCTTCTGCTTTTCGCTGTTTGCATCTGCTTTGTAATAGATTGTTGCCTTGCCGACTACCGAGCCTTTGTCAAGCGGGGCGTCAACGCTTTCGGGAATATCCTGTTCAATAATTATATTCTCATCTGTGCAGTCTTTCGGAACAATTGCGCTGAGGTCGGTTTCGGGATAAAGCAATGTACTGTTTTTGCCCCATGCAAGGTTAACCTTTACTTCGCAAAGCGGCTTTGACGATGTGGCAACAGTGTTCATTTCAAGACTTGTCAATGCCCAGCGGAAAAGGTCTGCCGCATCGGTCATTGTTGCGTAGTCCTCGGTCACACCTTCCTCATACGGTGCGTGAAGGAGAATTGCCATATATGAATAGCCGTCTGCCGACGCTGTCGTTACAAGACATCTTCCTGCCTCGTTAGTCGTACCCGTTTTGATGCCCTTTGCATACATATAGTAATACTCACCGCCACGGTTGGCGTCAATGAGGTAGTTGGTTGTTACAAGGGCTGTATCGTCACCGTCACAAGTGTATGTACAGGTATTTGTGATTTCTTCAAAGCGAGGAAGAGTGAGCGCATAGGTTGTGATTTTGTACATATCACGGGCGGTTGTGTAGTGGTCGGGATCGTGAAGTCCGTCAGGATTTGCAAAATGAGTGTTTTCGCAACCGAGCTCCTTTGCCTTTTCATTCATCAGCTTGACAAAGTTATCAACATTGCCTTCACCGATATAATCGGCAAGAACCATTGCGGCATCATTACCCGAGGGAACCATCATGCTGTAAAGTAAATCGATTGCAGTCATACTCTTGCCGACATGATTTTCAACATTTGCAAGGGAACTGCCTGTGTTTTTGAGAACATCAAGAACCGACTGCTTAATCGGAATTTTTGTATTATCAAGATCGGCAATGTTTTCAACCGCAATTATGTAGGTCATAATTTTTGTTGTTGACGCAGGGTAACGCTTTGAGTCGGCGTCTTTTTCATACACGGTCTGACCCGAATCCATATTTACAAGAAGGATTGAATCCGACTCGGTTTTTACATCATTAGGATAGGACGCAGCACCTGCCGATGTGAAAGCGGAACAGATAATGATGCAAAGCATACAGAGAAGTGAAAGTGTTTTGGTTATGGTTTTTCTCATTTACTTAATTCTCCCATTTATAGTTTTTCAGTTTAAAGCATTTTGTCCGCCACGCTCAAACAGGCGGTCTACCTCTGCTCTTAACAATCGTATTTCATCGTTTCGGATATCGCCGTAACGGTCCATTATGCAGTCTGCAATTTTTTGAGAAAGTTCAAGGCTTTTTGTGTCGGCAAAATCGGCAATTGACATCTGCGGAAGTCCGTGCTGTCTGTGACCGAAAAAGTCGCCGGGGCCTCTCATTTTCAAATCTTCATCGGCAATGACAAAACCGTTGTTCGTTGAACACATGACCTCAAGCCGTTCTCTTGTTGTCTTACTGCCCTTGTCGCTGATGAGAATACAATAGGACTGCGAACTGCCTCTGCCAACCCTTCCTCTCAGCTGATGAAGCTGTGAAAGTCCGAATCTTTCGGCATTTTCAATCACAATAACCGTAGCATTCGGAACATCAACGCCGACTTCTATTACCGTTGTGGCAACAAGAACGGAATACTCATTCTCGACAAACTTACGCATAACCTCGTCTTTTTCATCAGACTTCATCTGTCCGTGAACTATGCCGACTGCTATGTCAGGAAATTCCCGCAACATCAAATCTGCGGCATATTCTTCGGCTGACGCAACATCGTCAAGCTCGCCTTCTTCAACAAGGGGACAAACTATATACGCCTGTCTGCCGTGTTTTACTTCACTGCGGATAAAGTCATACACTCCGCCACGCATTGCAGAAGTTCGCAACACGGTTTTCACAGGTTTTCTTGACGGCGGAAGTTCGTCAATTATTGAAATGTCGAGGTCGCCGAAAATGATAAGTCCGAGGGTTCTCGGAATCGGAGTGGCACTCATAACAAGCAGATGCGGATTGTTGCCCTTGCCGAGAAGCTTTGCTCTTTGTGCAACTCCGAATCTGTGCTGTTCGTCGGTTACGGCAAGTGCAAGATTTTTAAACTCGGTTTTATCGGTAATGAGAGCGTGTGTTCCGATTACCATATCAATCGAACCGTCTGCAAGTGATTTTCTGATTTGTTTTTTTTCGGATTCCCTGAGTGTGCCTGTCAGCAGACCAACCTTGATATCCGTATTTTCAAAAAGCTTTTGAAATGTTTTGTAATGTTGTCGGGCAAGGATTTCAGTCGGCGCCATAAATGCGGTCTGAAATCCGTTTTTGGCAACCGTGTAGCAGACCGAGGCTGCCACAGCCGTTTTACCCGAACCTACATCGCCCTGAACAAGTCGGTTCAGCGGAGATGATTTGTTGATTATATCGTTTATGCAGTCCGACACCGCCCGTTTTTGGGCATTTGTCATTGTGAACGGCAAAAGCGATTCAAATTCTTTTGAATAATCCTTTGTGATTTCAAGAGAGGTTACTCCCCTGCTGTGGTCACGCAGATTTCTCATTCCGAGGTTCAACACAACAAGCTCTTCGGTAACAAGCCTTTTTCGGGCTGCTTCAAGCTGTTGGCGGTTCTTCGGAAAGTGAATGTCAAACAACGCCTGTCTGAGTGAGCAAAGGTCAAATCTTTCCCTTATGGCATCGGGCAAAGGATCCTTAATTTTTGACGGCAGCATTGAAAGTGCCTGTCGTACGGCTGATTCAACCGACTTACTCGGAAGTCCTGCCGTTTGTCTGTAAATCGGACGGATTTGTGTTCCCTTGACAGCAGGAGCAAAAGTCGGAGATACAATCTGCATTCCGTAGCTGTCGGATGAGATTTTTCCGTAAAAGAAATATTCTCCGCCCTGTCTGAGCATTGAGCTGATGTATTTATTGTTAAAAAACACAAGCTGAATTGAACCCGTTTCATCATAGACTGCGGTTTTGGAAATAATTCTTCCGCCGCTTATGCGGGTATCGTTTACAGATGTTGCGACAACAGCCTTTATGCAGACGGTTTCACCGTATTCAAGCTCGTCAATATGCTTGATGTTGCTCCAATCCTCGTATGTGCGTGGATAGAAATTAATCAAATCTCCAACGCTTTTAATCCCGAGTCTTGCAAAAAGTGCGGCACGCTTTTCACCTATTCCGTTCAAATTTGTAACGGGAGTTTTATAAAGTGATGTCATACCGCACCTCCGTTATACAAAACGGGAGCATAACCGTAAAAATTATGCTCCCTGAAAAAATCCGATTTAAATGCTTATTCTACGCTGAGAATAAAGTAGTAAACAGGCTGGTCGCCCTTTACAAGAGTAATATCGGTTCTTGAACCGAACTTTTCACGAAGCTCTCCGTATGCCTTTTCTGCCTCTTCCTCACTTACATCCTCACCATAGATAAGAGTAATGAATGAAGTGTCACGGCTGACCATATCCTTTGCAAGCTTGACAAGAGCCTTAACTGTGCTCTTTTCTGTGATTGTAAGCCTGCCGTTTTCAAGAGCGATAATGTCGCCCTCTTTGATTTTCTTACCGCCGAATTCACTGCTTCTTGCGGCAAAGGTTACAAGACCTGTGCCCACAGACGCAAGGGCGTCCGTCATAAGCTGTGCGTTGCTTTCGGCAGAAATCTCGGGATCAAAGTTGAGCATTGCCGTCATACCCTGCGGAATTGTTCTTGTCGGAACAATGATGACATTTCTGTCTTTTACCATCGGGATTGTCTGCTCTGCGGCAAGAATGATGTTTTTATTGTTTGGAAGAACGAGAACATTCTTGGCAGGAGTTGCCATAATTGCCTCATAGATATCGTCTGTACTCGGGTTCATACTCTGACCGCCCGAAACAACATTGTCACAACCGAGGTCTTTAAAAAGGTCTTTAAGACCGTTACCTGCGGCAACTGCAACAAAGCCGAAATCGTTTTCAGGTTCTGCGGGAACAAACTTTTCCTTTTCAGCCTTTTTCTTTGTTGACTTGACATTCTTGTGCTGTTCCTTCATATTCTCAACCTTAACCGTGAGAAGCTGACCGAACTCAAGTCCTTTTGAAAGAGCATTGCCCGGCTGTTCCGTATGAACATGAACCTTGATAATCTCATCATCATTTACAACAACTACGCAATCACCGATTGATTCAAGATAACTGCGAAGCTCGCCGATTTCGGTTTCAATCTCGGCATTTCTGCCAACGATAAACTCTGTGCAATATGTGAATCTGATGTCATCGTCAAATTCAGCGGCGGCACTTTCAAATGTGCTGACGGTTGCAGGAGCTGTGTCATCGTCAGCTTCAATCATAATGCCGTTCTTAATTACAGAGAGCATACCCTCAAAGATTACGCAAAGACCCTTACCGCCTGCGTCAACAACGCCTGCCTTTTTAAGCACGGGCAAAAGCTGAGGAGTGATTGCAAGCGCCTCGTTAGCCTTGTCAACGATTGTCTGCCATACAGACACAACATCTCTGTCATACTTAGCGGCTTCGATACCTGCCTCATAAGCCATTCTTGCAACCGTGAGAATTGTTCCCTCTGTCGGTTTCATAACAGCCTTGTAAGCGGCGTCAACACCGATTCCGAGTGCTGCGGCAAGATTTTTGCCGTCAACTTCTTCAATGTCTTTAAGTCCCTGGGCAAAGCCACGGAAGATTAGTGAAGTGATAACACCCGAATTGCCTCTTGCTCCACGGAGCATTGCAGAGGCTGTGATACCTGCGGCATCACCTGCACAGGTACCGTCAAAATCTTCAAGCGCTGCAACAGCCGCATTTACTGTCATTGACATATTTGTACCTGTGTCTCCGTCAGGTACAGGGAAAATATTAAGATCATTTATACTGTTTTTTTGGTTTGAAATATTATTCGCACCCGAAATAACAGCCTGTTTGAGAATTTGTCCGTTTATCATTTAGGCACATCCTTTTAATGTACATTTCTTAATCAACTGCATAAGCCGATTTTACACCGACAAACGCAGTTTTACAATAATTCACATTATAACATTATACATTATCAGCTTGTTTTTTGCAATAGTATAATACACTAATTATCTGCAAAAAAAGCCGACTTAATCGGGATTGTTTCATATTTTTTGACAATTGGAAACAATTTACTTTATGCTGATTTGTGTTATTCAATACGCATTGACTCGGCTGAAACACACTTTCCGCTTTTGTCATCAACATCAAAAAGCGTACATTCCATTTTGCATTCTCCGCTTGCAAGGTCAAAACGCTGCGGAAGCTTATTTTTCAGCTTTGCAATTATAATTTCGCTCTTTACACCGAGAACGGAATGGATTGTACCCGTCATTCCCGTGTCGGTTATGTAGCCGGTTCCCTTCGGAAGAACCTGTGCATCAGAGGTCTGAACATGGGTGTGTGTTCCGAACATTGCGGAAACTCTGCCGTCAAGGTAATAACCCATTGCCCTTTTTTCACCCGTTGCCTCTGCGTGAAAATCAACAATTATGATTTTGCTTTCAGCCTGTTTAATCATTTTATCTACACATTCAAAAGCGCAATTCAGGTTGTTATCCATATAGGAATTACCCATAATATTTATAATCGACACAATTCTTCGCCCTGTGTCAACATTAATTATACCTTTGCCGGGTGTTGAATTTTCGGGAAAATTAGCGGGTCTGACAATGAAGGGATTTGAGTCGAGGCAGTCATAGACTTCTTTTCTGCGAAAAGAATGGTTGCCGAGTGTAATTGCATCAACTCCGCTGTCAAAAAGATGCTTTGCAGACACGGGAGTCAGTCCGTTGCCGTCAGCGGAATTTTCACCGTTGCAGATTACAAAATCAACGCCTTTCACCTTTTTGAGCGTGGGAAGATTGTTGCGAAGAAATTCACAACCGATACTGCCTACGACATCACCAATACATAAAATTCTCATCGTTATCCCTCCGTTTGTATCCGATTGCAAAATTTCAGTCGTTCAAAGCAAAACATACAAATTAATTATAACACAACTTTTCTATTCTGTCACATCAAAATCAACCTGATCTGCAATATTTTCGTTAAAAATATAATCTGTTGTCACCCTGTAACCGTCTTTATTTTCTTTAACGGAAATTTGTTTTGAAATAACCTTGCTTTTATTCTTTGTAAAAATCTCATAGAGAATACAATCAGCCTTTGCAATCTCCTCAGCCTTGTTTTTGCTTACAGAGTTTTCAGTTGTTACAAGCTCACGGTCGGTTCTGATTTTAAGTCCTACCGGCAGAACAACATCATTTATAAACAGATTTTCTCCGTGAACTGTGCTTACAAAATTGTCATAGTTTTCAAAGGCAAGGTTACATGGAAAATCAAGCCATAAAAATCTGAAATTTTTTCTGTCAACATAATTTTCGTCAGCGTAACTGTAGGTTACTTTTTTCGGAATTGAAAGAGTTTGCTGTTCGGTAATATCGGCAAAAACCTTTGCGTTCGCTCTCAAATAACGCATATCGCCCTGCTTGGTTTCGTCAAGACCGCTGACAAGAATCTGACCGTTCACAACTCCGCTGCCCTTTGTAACAACAGGTCTGCCGTTATATGCCTGAATCCGTGTTATGACTCCGTCTTTAACCGCTTTTACATTGCAAGGATTTTTTGAGGTGTCAAGCTCCGGCTTTTTGTAGGTTTCCTTAACTTCAACCGTGACAAGACTGCCCGTTATGTTTATGCTCATCCAGCGGATATCGTCGCATTTCAGCTGAATATTGCGTTCTATCTGATCTGTGTCGAGATTGTTTTTCCACACACCGACAGAAATCCCGTTATCATCAAGTAAAGATTCAAGATATGTATTGCTGATTTCCTCTGTACCCGAAATTTTTACCGACCAGATAAAATTTGAAAGAAAAATACAGAGAATAATTCCGCATACCGCACCTGCAAAAAGTCCTGATCTCTTCTTATGGCGGTTAATAATAAACGGCAGTCCGTGTTTGGCTGTTATTCTTGTTTTAACCCTTGATTTGCGTGCAAGGATTCTGATTTTTTTGTAGTCGGAAAGGTACATTGAGGCTGATATTGCGTTCTTTTTCGGAACGGGATTCCAGAGATTCACACCGTTTTTTGCGGTTATGTTCATAAATCTTTCGGGAAATTTTCCGCTTGCGGTAAAGTCCACACTTCCTCTGAGAAAGCGTATTATTTTAAGGAGCATAGTTTCACCTCACGAAAGAAAGTTGATGTCGGTTACAAAGCCTTCAATTTCAACGCAGGAGCTTGAAATGCACTTCAATGTCATTCCTCTCCCGCAAAATGAAATTACGGTTTTGCAGGTATTAATTTTTATGCTTTCGCTGTCATAGAGCAAAATTCCCGTTGAACCCTCAACGGTTATTCTGCGGTTTCCGAGCATCTCTATATACGGCATTGTTCCCATATCGAACATCGGAGAAGGCAATCTTTCGTTTTTATCGGCAATTCGTTTCTTCTTTGGCAAAAAAATCTCCCCTGTTTTCGTTTCTCATTTATTTTTATGCAACCGCCGTCATATATATTAATTGGTGATTAATATGTTTCTGAGTAAAAGTACCGTAAAGGCGGTGAATATTTTTAAAGCAATCGGAATTTTTCTTTTATGCATTACAGCTCTTTTGTTTTCAAAAGAATGTTCAAAGGGTGCTGAAAACGGCATAGGCTTGTGCCTTTCAACGCTTGTACCGTCACTTTTCCCTTTCATGGTGCTTGCCTCATATATTACAGATAGCGGTCTTGCAGAAAAAATCGGCAGACATCTTTCATGGCTGACAAAACCGCTTTTCGGACTAGACGGTTGCTTTGCATCGGCAATAATTCTCTCGCTTGTCGGAGGTTATCCCGTTGGTGCAAAGACGGTAAATTCGCTTTATAAAAAAGGTGCAGCAAGTGAAAGTGAGTGTAAACGGGCAGGTCTGTTTTTGGTGTGTTCGGGACCGGGGTTTCTTGTGAATTTTATCGGTGTACAGCTTTATTCGAGCATTGAAGTCGGGTTTATTATATTTGCCGCCCAATGCATCTCGGTTTTTATACTTGGATTCGCTCTAAAATTCGTTTACAGAAATAAACTTGATGATAATTCCAATTCAGAAACATTAATAAGCGCTCCGCAAAAAGGTGACGCACTTGTAAAGTCTGTTCTTGACGGGGCAAGGGGAATGTTTGCAATCTGTGCATTTGTGGTGCTGTTTTCGGCATTCACTGAGATTTTCTGCTCACACATTACGGATGAAAATATTCAAAAGCCGTTTTTGATACTCACGGAAGTTTGCAATGCGGTTACTGCGGTATCGAAAGATTTGCCGATTGAGGTTGTTGCATTTTCGGCAGGATTCGGCGGACTTTGCGTACATTTTCAGATTTTCTCGGCACTTGGGGATATTAAGGTGAATAAACTGTTATTTTTCTTTTGCAGAATTTTGCAAGGATCTATCACCGCATTGCTTACGCATTTAGGAATAAAACTTTTCTCCGTCACAACCGATGTTTTTTCAACATCAACGGTTGAAAATTTCAGTTTTTTCGGAGGAACTGTCCTTTCGGGAGCGGCTTTGCTTTTTACCGCTTTATGCTTTTTATATTCACTCAAAAATTACAAACAAAATTGACGGAGGTTACTTTATGTGCGGAATAGCAGGATGGATTGACCACTCACAGGATATGAGCGAAAGAATTGATTTGCTCAACAGAATGTCTGAAACACTTGACAGGCGAGGTCCTGACGAAAACGGTTTGTACATTAACCGAGGGGCGGCACTTATGCACAGGCGGCTTGTTGTAATTGACCGTGAAAACGGCAAACAGCCGATGTCGGTTCGTCACAAGGACACGACCTATGTAATTGTCTATAACGGTGAACTCTATAACACAGCCGAGCTTCGTGAGGAGCTGAAGGCATCGGGGTTTCATTTCAGAGGTCACAGCGACACGGAGGTTGTGCTGAAATCGTACATTAAATACGGTGCGGACTGCTGCAAAAAGCTGAACGGAATTTTTGCATTTGCAATTTACAACACAAGCGACAAATCTCTGTTTTTGTGTAGGGACAGAATCGGCGTTAAGCCTCTGTTTTACTATGAATACAACGGTGGCTTGCTGTTTGCGTCAGAAATAAAAGCGTTGCTTGCAAGCAAGGTTGTAAAGCCTCAAATTGACGAGCAGGGACTCAATGAAATTTTCTTTTTAGGACCTGCAAGAACGCCTTCGTTCGGAGTTTTCAAGGGAGTATTTGAGCTTAATCCGGGCGAATGTGCAATATATAGGCACTCAAAGCTTCGCCGAAAAAAATACTACACCGTTGAGGCAAAAGAGCATACAGACAATGAAGTAACTACCATTGAAAAGACGAGATATCTGTTGACTGATGCAATTCAGCGACAGCTTGTGAGTGATGTTCCGCTGTGCTTTTTCCTTTCGGGAGGGCTTGACAGCAGTATAATTGTCAAGACCGCATCAATGTACAATAAGGAGCATAAGCTCGGCAAAATCAACACCTACTCGGTTGAATACCGTGACAACGAAAAATATTTTCAAAAGAGCAATTTCCAGCCTACTCCCGACTACGAATTTATCTCGATGATGTCAAAAAATGCCGACACAAAGCACAGGGAAATTGTCCTTGACAACACGCTTGTGTGCGACGCACTTTATGAAAGTGTTCAGGCAAGGGATTTGCCGGGGTATGTTGATGTTGACTCGTCACTTTTGCTCTTCTGCAAAGAAATCAAGCAAAACTACACCGTTGCACTTTCGGGAGAATGTGCCGATGAACTTTTCGGCGGATATCCGTGGTATCACAACCATGAAATACTTTTTGAGGATTGTTTTCCGTGGTCAAAAAGTCAGGATATTCGAAGGAGCATTCTCAAGGACGGTGTGCTGAGAAACGGCGAAGAGTATGTCAGACAAAGGTATCTTGACACAATAAGCCTTGCCCCAAAGCTTAAAAGTGACACCGACCTTGACAGGCGAATGCGAGAGATGTTCTACCTGAATTTTTACTGGTTTATGCAATGTCTGCTTGAGCGAAAAGACAGATGCTCAATGTTCAGCGGACTTGAGGTAAGAGTGCCGTTCTGCGATTACAGACTTGTTGAATATGCGTACAATATGCCGTGGGAATTAAAGGCATGGGGCAACCGTGAAAAGGGAATTGTGCGAAAGGCTTTTGAGGATATTCTGCCCGAAGAAATTTGCTGGCGAAAGAAAAGCCCGTACCCGAAAACGCACAATCCGATTTACTTCAACGAGTGTGTAAAAAGGGTTAGAAAAATTCTTAAAAAGCGTTCAATTCTAAACGAACTGCTTGACCGAAAAGGGATTGAAGATATCATTGAAAATCCCGATAAAATCACAAATCCGTGGTACGGTCAGCTGATGAAAGCACCGCAGATTCTTGCGTATATAATCGAACTTGACTACTGGTTTGATAAATATAATGTTGAAATAGTGTAACGGTTATGTTAAAATCGGAGTGTAAAAAGCATTGGGAGATGTAGAAAATTAACCGTGAACAATATATTAAGCTGACAAATTTTTTCAAATATAATAAAACCGCAAAAGCAACTCTGAAATTCATATACAGATTTTTTCCGCTGTTTGTATTTGCAAGCTATCCGATTTTGCTTGTATATACATTTTTGTGGCAAAAAGATTTGTTTTTAAAGTCGCTGACTGTGCCTGCGGGGGTGTTTTTTGGAATAACACTTCTGCGAATTATCATAAAAGAAGAACGCCCGTATGTGCGGTACGGAGTTGCGCCTGTTTTTGCAAAGAACAGCAAGCCAGACAGTATGCCGAGCCGCCACACCGCAAGCGCATTCATCATTGCAATGGCAATTTTGCGGTTCAATGTGTGGGCAGGGATTGCATACCTCTTCATTGCGGTTATGATTTCCGTGTCAAGAGTGTGTGCTGGAGTGCATTATGTGCGTGATGTCATAGTCGGCGCAGCAATAGCAATTCTCTGCGGAATTGTATTTTTGTTTTTGGTATTTTAATATAAAATTGTGCAGACGGTAACAATGTTACGCTCAATCATAATTTTCAATTTAAAAAGCCACAGCAGAAAGTAAAAAATCTGCCGTGGCTTTTTGTTGAGTGAAAATATTTATGAATTTTTTTAAATTTTATACAGGTATTTTTACAATAGTTTTCTGAATGTATGTAGCATCTCGAACATTAATCACTCCGTCACCGTTGCAATCAGCAAGCAACTTCTGGTCATCTGTAAGCGTTGCTATACCCACAACATACTTTTGCAATAATGTTGCATCAGCCACAGTTACTGAATTGTCAAGGTCGATGTCGTTTGTTATTCCCGATGTTACATGAAATTGTACGGTTTCAGTATTTATACTTCCGTAATTATTAACGCAACTTACAAATACACCATAATCTCCTGCTCCTAACTTACTGCAATCAATATCAAGCTTGTTAGCTGTAAATGATTCCTGATATACGACTTTATCACCTTTCCATACCTGAACACCATAATAATCCACACCGCCGTCTGCTGATGCAGATACACTGACTTTTTCATCTAAATTATAATTTTTCTTATTCAACGAAACTGCAGGGTGGATTATGTTAGTAGTTTTTTGAATATCGAATTTCTGCGGTGCCCAATCTTCGCCTCTGCCCCATACTTCAAGATTATTTGTGGTTTGACTCATATCAAGTACCATATCAGTACATACCGGTTTTATGTAGTATGAGCCGTAAATATCATAAATGTAAAATCTTTGGGCTGTACAATCCCAGTTATTATAAATCTGAACATTTGTGCCGCCACCGCCTGCACCAAAATCATCAACATCTAATGCACGATCATCTACCAAACTAATTATTTTATAACTGCTATCGCTAAGCCGCACAAATTTCCATAGCTGTGAATTATCATCTTTTTTCTCTGCACCCTCAACATTATTACCCACCGCAGTAAAATACTTTTTTGATGATTTATTTTGTACTCTTGCAATAAATTCGTCACCTAAATTTTTTCTTTCAGGTATAAGAAAACTTACTCTTGAGGTATCAACACCGCCAGAACCATTATAAACCGAGAAATATGAACTGTATGACCCTACTCCGAGTTGTGAAGCAGCAATTGAAAATGTAGTGTCACATTGTTCAGTAACCACTCTGCCTACATTTGCCTTATCAATTCCTATAACTACTCCTTTTGCACAAACAGGTGAAACTGAAATACTGACTGTTTCATCAATATCATAGAATGGTTTTTCAACAGAAACACTATTATATCCGGCAGCTCCTACAACAGAAAAATTAATTCCTACCGAATCAACATTTCCTGCTGAATTTGAAGCGGTAATCCACGCATAATAATCGCCAACACCCCATTGACTTGCAGAAAATCGCAACTCACCATTTACGGAAACACCTTGACTGATCAACTGTTGCCCGTCTTTATGTACACTAATCCAAAATGAATCGGCATCATTTGCTCTTGGATACAAAACAATATCATCTTTCAAATCATACCAAACCTGACTTCTGTCAAGGTGAACATCTGTAGGAGCATTTACATCTACACTATAATTATAGTCATAGGCGTGATATAATGACATTGCACAATTGGCTACATCAAAATTATGCCAACTAATCGTATAGTTCTTTATAGTGTTTTTCCCATCGCTGTTACAATCAAACACTTCAATTCCGTCATTATTTACATTCACTAAAATCATAGAATGAGGACCTCGTCCTCTTGCAGTACTTCTCTGCACTTGAATATAGTCTCCTGGTGCACCCTTTTTCAACAATTCTCTCGCGCTATTTTCATTTAGATTTCCAGGTTCAATTATACCAACTGTTTCTGCCTTTGGATTAGTAATTTTATAATTAGCGGATTCAGGATACGGACCGATATAAACACCAAAAATTTGTAAAAATACCCAGTTAGCAAAACCTTTACATTGTGAACCCATGTACAATTGTGAAGATGTCACTGTTGTTCCTGCGTACTGACTTATATATCCATTAAGTTTATTCACAACATCATTTTTAGATATTGCACCCACAGAAAAAGCAGCTGAAAATACAAACAGCAAAACCACAATATTAATTGACAGCATAACAGGAATTATCTTTTTCATCTCTATTCCCCCTAAATATTTATTTGTACAATATACGCATAATTATTGTTTGGGCGTGCATATTATTGTATATTTGTATTATAGTCATATTTATGACTATTGTCAAGTGCAAAATCTTATATTACCTTTAAATACAGGTGATATAATGATAAAATACACTCCTTTTTGGGAAACTTTGGAGAAAAGTAATGAGAGCACCTACACTCTTATCAACAAGCACAACATCAGCAGTGCGACAATTGACAGATTAAGGAAAAATCAGGGAATCAGCACGGCTAAGATTGATGATTTGTGTAAAATTTTCAAATGCAGGGTTGAGGACATTATTGTGTTTGAAGATGATGAGAATAACGAAAACGGCGATAGCAACAAATAATTTGAGCCACGGAAATTTTGCAGTGGCTTTTATAGTATATTTTTTAGGGAATTTTAGCATTAATATTGCAAAGCAATTGTCAAACAGTAGCGGCGAACCGTGTTCGCCATTTGTTTTGGGTGTAAACACAAAACAAGCGATTTTTTATTTTAATTATCGTTGTTACGGTTTGTCAATCATTTTGGCACATTTATAGAATTATATTTATCGGATATTCTGTTAAATTACTTGCGGGCGTCCGATGAACGCCCCTACGGCATAGATTGTGCAAGAGGTAACATATTACATTCAATCATAATTTTCAATTTAAAAAGCCACAGTAGATTTTAACTTTCTACTGTGGCTTTTTTGTTGGTTGTTAAGTTGTGTAATATCTGTTTATGTAACAGCGATATTATTTTTTGTCGTTCGTTTTTTCTGTAAGGTCGATGATATCGCCTGTGCAATGGGGACATTTTGTGGCTTTGATATCAATTTCACTGAAACAGAACGGACACTTTTTTGTTGCGGGAGCTTCTTCGGGTTCAGTTTTTTTGCCGAGTGACATAACCTTGTTGACAAGCTTTACGATAAGGAAGATTACGAAAGCCATAATCAGGAAGTTGATTACCGCTGTGATAAACTTACCGTACATAATTGTTGCACCGTTGATTGTAACCTGAAACTGGTCAAAGTTGACACCGCCGAAAATACCGAGAATCGGCGAGATGATGTCGCTTGTGAGAGAAGTTACAATTGCCTGAAAAGCCGCACCGATGATAACGCCGACTGCGAGATCAAGCACATTTCCACGCATTATGAATTCCTTGAATTCCGAAAAAAACTTTTTCATTTTGCCCTGATCCCCTCTATTTAATTTTCAAAATCAGCCAAGAATCGCCTTATGGTAAACCTTTTTACCCTTTTTGATTACGACATAGCCTTTTTCAAAATCAGACTTTGCAACCTTTGCGTAAACATCTGTTACCTTTTCATCGTCAACAGAAACACCGCCCTGCTGAATAAGTCTTCTGCCCTCGCCGTTTGAAGGGATAAGTCCGCACTTCTTCATGAGGTCAAGAATTCCGATTTCGCCGTCTGCAAAATCTGCCTCTGCAAGAGTTGTAGAAGGCATATTGTCAGTATTTGTCTTGTTGGCAAAGATTGCTCTTGCGGCCTCCTGAGCCTTGTCAGCCTCCTCTTTGCCGTGAACAAGCTCTGTAAGCTCATGAGCAAGAATTTCTTTTGCTTTGTTAATTTCACTGCCCTCAAGCTTTGCAAGCTCGTCAATTTCTTCAAGCGGAAGGAATGTGAGCATTTTAAGGCACTTGATTACATCGCCGTCATCAACATTTCTCCAATACTGGTAGAAATCGTAGGGGCTTGTCTTTTCGGCTGAAAGCCATACTGCACCCGACTGGGTTTTACCCATTTTCTTACCCTCTGAGTTGAGGAGAAGGTTGATTGTCATTGCATATGCGTTCTTGCCGAGCTTTCTTCTGATAAGTTCTGTACCGCCGAGCATATTGCTCCACTGGTCGTCACCGCCGAACTGCATATTACAGCCGTACTTCTGATAGAGAGCATAGAAGTCGTATGACTGCATAATCATATAGTTAAATTCAAGGAAGCTGAGTCCCTTTTCCATTCTCTGCTTGTAGCACTCTGCACGAAGCATATTGTTAACGCTGAAACAAGCGCCTACATCACGGAGAAGTTCAACATAGTTAAGGTCAAGAAGCCAGTCTGCGTTGTTTACAAGAAGAGCCTTGCCCTCTGAAAAGTCGATAAAACGGCTCATCTGCTTTTTGAAGCAATCAACATTGTGCTGAATTGTTTCCTTTGTCATCATCTGACGCATATCTGTTCTGCCTGACGGATCACCGATCATACCTGTGCCGCCGCCTACAAGTGCAATTGGCTTGTTGCCTGCCATCTGAAGTCTTTTCATAAGGCAAAGAGCCATAAAGTGACCTACATGAAGGCTGTCGGCTGTCGGGTCAAAGCCGATATAGAATGTGGCTTTACCGCTGTTTACAAGCTCTCTGATTTCTTCTTCGTCTGTAACCTGAGCGATAAGTCCTCTGGCTACGAGTTCTTCATATACTCCCATATTTAAAAATTCCTTTCGATTTTTGTCAGTTAAACAATAATATTATAACATTATTTAATTTATAGTCAACCTTTCAGGCATGAGTTTTGGTGCAAATCTCACCGTTTTCGACTGTTATCATAACGGTTTTATCGCTGTCTGTCCGATAAACATATTTGCACACGCTGTTAAGCAAGGCTGTTATGTAGTAATCGGGAAGTGCCGTATCATCAGCCGAAACGCTTATAACGGCGGTTTCGGGGCTTGCCTTTGCAAGAAAATCTTCACTTGAAGAATACTTACTGCCGTGGTGTGCAACTTTGAGAACATCACATTTTAATTCTTTGTCAGAATTAACCATTAATTCTTCCCTTTTGGACGAGATATCGCCTGTAAAAAGGAATCGCTTTTCGTCATATTCAAGCATTGTTACAAGCGAATTATCATTTGTGTTGCCGAAGTCCTTTTCAGGTTGATAAAATTTAAAGGTCATATTTCCGATTTCAACAGGTTTGTCTGAATCGGGAATTGCCGTTTTAATATTATTTTCTTTTATAGAATTAACAAGCTTTTCGTATTCGGGTGTTTTGTGGCTATCGGAATATTGTCCGAAATAAACAACACCCGCACCGAATTCACCTATGATATCGGGCAACGAACCGATGTGGTCGCTGTCGGGGTGTGACACGATTACGGCATCAAGATGAGTTACCGAACTGCGTTTGAGATAGGCAGTAATTTTATCGGTCACAAGATTTGTTCCTCCGTCAATCAGCACGCTTTTATCTCCGCATTTAATCAGCGTACAATCAGCCGAACCGACATTGATAAACGAAACAGAAAAATCGGACTCCATATCGGCTGAAATTCCGAAAAATGTATAGACATCGTTCCAATCGGGAATTCCGAGAGGTTTTCCGAATGAAACAAGCAGTACACAGGCAGTGAAAAGTACGCATACCGATATTTTCAGTATGAAAAAGATTTTATTTCTTTTTGTTTTTTCGTCTGTACTTTGCGAACTTATCTTTGCCGTTTTTGCCTCTTCCCTTCTGATTCTGCGAATTGCGGTTGTTGTTCTGTTTTGAATAACCGCCCTGTGTTTGTCCCGCCATCGGAGTTACAAGACATTTTTTATCGTTACCGATTAAATCCCGTCTGCCGGCTTTGATGAGTGCTTTGATTACAAGCGGTTTGTTTTCGGGAATGAAATACTGCAGCAACGCCCTTTGCATCGCCTTTTCATTTTCAGACTTCGGAACATAAACATCTTTGAGAGTGTACGGATCAAGCTCCGTATAGAACATACTCGTTGAAATTGTACCCGGAGTCGGATAGAAGTCCTGAACCTGTTTTGGATGAATGTTTTCACGCTTGCAGAAAAGCGCAAGTTCTACGGCATCTGAAAGTGTTGACCCGGGGTGTGAGCTCATCAGATACGGCACGACATACTGGTCTTTATTTTCCTTGCCCGTAAAATCGTAGAACATCTTACAAAAACGCTTGTAGCTTTCAATATGCGGCTTGCCCATTTTGTCAAGAACCGCCGCTGAACAATGCTCGGGGGCAACTCTAAGCTGACCGCTGATGTGATACTTTACGAGTTCACGGAAAAATTCGTCATTTTCATCTTCAATAAGGTAATCAAAACGAATTCCGCTGCGGATAAACACCTTTTTAATTCCCTTGATATTTCTCAGCTTTCGCAGAATATCAAGGTATTCCGTGTGTGACACCTGCATATTCGGACAAGGTGTCGGTGCAAGACATCTTCTGTTTTTACAAAGTCCGAGCTTTTTCTGCTTTTCACATGACGGAAGTCTGAAGTTTGCGGTAGGTCCTCCGACATCACTTATGTAACCCTTGAATCGTGGATTATCAAGAAAGCTTTCAGCCTCCTCAATAATACTCTTTTCACTTCTGACGGTTACCGCTCTGCCCTGATGAAAAGCAAGTGAGCAGAAATTACAAGCACCGAAACAACCACGGTTGTGTGTGATTGAAAACAGCACTTCGTTGATACCGGGTACGCCGCCAAGACTTTCATAACACTTTGGATACCAACGCTCATACGGCAGAGAATAGACATAATCAAGCTGTTTTGTGTCAAGCGGCTGCATCGGAGGATTCTGCACAAGAATATACTTTCCGTGCCTTTGAATGAGGGTTTTGCCCCTTACGGCATCAGCCTCCTCAAGCTCCCTGCGTGATGCAATTGCATAGTCACGCTTGTCCTCTTTTACACGCTCGTAGCTTGGAAGTTCGACAACCGACTTTGGCACATAATCGTCTGTACGAATTTTATAGCAAACACCTCTGATGTCGTAAAGCGATTCAACAGGATAACCCTCGGAAAGTCTTTTTGCAATTTCAATTGTCTGCAGTTCGCCCATTCCGTACACAAGCAAATCTGCCTTGCTGTCGAAAATAATTGAGGGCATTACCTCGTTTTTCCAATAATCATAATGAGCAAATCTTCTGAGTGATGCCTCAAGACCTCCGATTATAATAGGAGAATCGGGATATAATTTTCTGATTATGTTGCAGTAAACTGTGACTGCTCTGTCGGGACGCTTGCCGTTTTTACCGCCTGCCGTATAGGCATCATCATGTCTTTTTCGCTTTGCAACCGTGTAGTGGGCAACCATACTGTCAATGTTGCCTGCCGACACCATAAAACCGAGCCTTGGTTTTCCGAACTGTGTAAAATCATCATCGTTTTTCCAATTAGGTTGTGCAAGGAATGCTGTTTTGTAACCGCAATCCTCAAGAACTCTCGTGATTATTGCCGCACCGAATGACGGATGGTCAACATAGCTGTCACCGCAAACATATACAAAATCGACTTCGCTCCAACCTCGATCACGCATTTCTTTTGCGTTCATCGGTAAAAAAGCCATATTGAACCCTCCTTTATTTATTAATCGGCTCTGTTTTCAAGTGCATTTCTGCGTTCGAGCCATTCGTTGTAGGTCATGAGAACATCTCTCGGTTTTGAACCCTGATGAGGGCCTACAACTCCCATTTGTTCCATATCGTCAATCATTCTGCCTGCTCTTGCGTAGCCGACCTTGAGCCTTCTCTGCAAAAGTGAGGTTGATGCCTGTCCTGCTTCAATTACGCACTTGATTGCCTCTTCCATTTTGCTGTCAATATCAAGACCTTCATCAGATGATGAATCTGAATCACCCGATTTTTTGCCCTGAGCAATTTCTTCTGCAGCAATTCTTTTAATTTTTTCTTCGATTTCAGAATTATACTGAGCCGAATAAGCTTTCTTTATGTAGTGGGTCACACCCTCGATTTCTTCATCGGAAGCGTAGCAGCCCTGAACACGAATAGGCTTTGGAGCGCCTACAGGCGAAAACAGCATATCGCCTCGGCCGATAAGCTTTTCACCGCCGCCTGTATCAAGAATTGTACGGGAGTCTGTGTTTGAACTTACCTTGAGTGAAATACGGCTCGGTACATTCGCCTTGATAAGACCTGTGATTACATTAACGGTAGGTCTTTGGGTTGCAAGGATAAGGTGCATACCTGCGGCACGAGCCATCTGAGCAAGTCGACAGATTGAGTCCTCAACCTCGCTCGGAGCCGCCATCATCAAATCGGCAAGCTCGTCAATTGCAATTACAACACGGCTCATTTTTTCTTTGGCAACGGGAAGTCCGTTTACTTCAAGAACAGGCTGAACCTCTTCTCCCTCTTCATTAACAACAGGTGGATTTTTCTCCATATAATTCATATTTTTTTCGATAAGAGAATTATATGAATCAATATCCTTACAATCGTATTCGGAGAAAATTTTATATCTCTGGAGCATTTCGTTTACTGCCCACGCAAGCGCACCCGCCGCCTTTTTGGCGTCGGATACTACGGGAATGAGCAAATGCGGAATACCCTTGTATTTTGAAAATTCAACCATTTTCGGGTCAATAAGCAAAAGCTTTACTTCATCCGGAGTTGCCTTGTAGAGAATACTCATAAGAATTGAGTTTACACACACGGATTTACCCGAACCGGTTGTACCTGCAATGAGCAGATGCGGCATTTTTGCAAGATCGGTAACAACAATTTCACCGGAGATATCTCTGCCGAGAACGGTCGTGAGCTTGCTCTTGCTGTTTCTGAACTTGTCCGAATCAATCAATTCACGCATTGTTACCATGCTTACAACCTTGTTTGGAACTTCAATTCCGACTGCCGCCTTACCCGGAATAGGCGCTTCAATACGAACACCGTTTGCGGCAAGGCTGAGTGCGATATCATCGGAGAGATTTGTAATTTTGCTGATTTTAACACCGGGGGCAGGCTGTAACTCATAGCGTGTTACGGACGGACCTCGGCAGATGTTTACAATGCTTGCCTTTACACCAAAGCTTGTGAGGGTATCAATAAGCTTTTTGGCATTATTCTGCATTTCTTCCATTGCATCGCTGTCATCGGAATTTAGCTTTGGTTTGAGCAACTGAATCGGTGGGAACTGATACTTTTTTTCTTCTTTTTGAGAATTATCGGAACGAACAGCTCTGTCAAGCTGTTCCGCAATTTCATCGCCGGCCTCCTCACTGTTGTCTTTTTTGCTTTTGAGAAGTGCTTTTTTGACGATGTTCTCAGTTTCGGCATCAGGCTTGACCTCTGTCGGTTCAGCCTTAGAAGCTGACTTTTCGTTTGAGATATCCTCTGCAATTGCAGAAACCGTGTTGTCGGCACTTTTGCCCATAGGCTTGCTTGCACGATTGATTATGTTGATGAGATCCTGTGACAGATCCTTGTCTGCGGCATTTTCTTCCTTTGAATCGGCAATATCCGTGTCAATTCCGTTTACTGCCGACTTTGCTTTCTTGACCTTTGTCTTTTTGTCATCAAGCGGAATGTCAATAAAACTTCCCGAGGACTTTCTGTTTTCACCTTCAAGCGCAATGTCGATATTGCCTCTTTCGGCAAGCTTTCTCTCACGGTTTTCTTCTCTGCGTTCTCTGCGAACTCTTGCCCTCTCCTCACCTGCTTCACGGATATGTACGGCTGTCCTTGACGCCGCCGCTGTCATATCTTTAATAGAAATGTTCGCAACAATAAGAATAAGTGCGGCTGTTACAACAAAGCTTGTAAAAAGTGCAGCTGTACTGCCGAACAGGACAACAAGCGGATAGCCGAGCAGTCCACCGATTATTCCGCAATCGAAAGTCATATACCTTGAGGTGTCGGAGGCATCCTTGAACAGATTGCCAAGACAAGCAAAAAAGTTCATATCAGAATATTTTGCACCGCTGCCTGCGTAAATCAACGCACCGATAAACAGAATTATGACGACACAAAGGAAAAGCTTCAGCTTATAGCGTGCAACCTGTTTCTCCTTTTCGGTCATGACACACAAATAAAAAAGCGTTACGGGAACAAGAAAAATCCCGAATCCGAGAACTCCGAAAAAGAAACTGCGTATCATTGTCCAGACATTTGAACCTTTTATGAAAATTATGCAGACAAAAACAGCCGCAACGGCGGCATAGAGGATTGCCCTTACACGCGGCGAAAGTCCGCTGCTCCTTTTCGGAACAGCGGATGCTTTGGTTCTGCTTGCAGTTTTTGCACCTTTTGATGAGGTTTTTGAAGAAGTCTTTTTTCTTCTCGACGCAGTATTTTTAGTTTTGTCAGCTGTTTTTTTGTTAGCTGCCAATAAAATCACTCCATTTAAAATTTATGCAATCGGCGCACCTGTGAAAAGGTTTACGCCCGTGTTCATTTCGATGATTGAAATTACAATAAATGCAACACCGACAATTGCTGTGTAGATTACGAAAATTTCCATTTTGTCGGATTTCAGGAACCACTTAAAAATTACGATTGCAAGATAGCCTACAACTGCGGAAACCGCCATTCCGATAATCAGCGGAATAAATTCAATATTGCTTAAACCTTCGGGTGACTTGATTGCATCCACACCCTCAAGAAGTGCCGCCGCAAGGATTGACGGGATACCGAGTACGAATGTGTAGTCAAGTGCCTTCTGCTTTGAGATTCCTCTCATCTCACCGACCGAAAGTGTTGAGCCTGAACGGGAAAGTCCCGGAAGGAGTGCGGCACAAACCTGTGTTACACCGACAAGGATTGCGTCAACAACATTAAAATTATCTCTTGTTGCCTTTGCATTGCTCTTTGTTGCAAGATGTTTGTGAGTTGAGGCAACACTCTTGCGGTTACAGATAATACCGATTGTTAAAAGTACGCTTGTGAGAATGAGCGAACAGGCAGTTACTATGAGAACAGGACTTGCGGAAAGCCGGTCTGCAAGGTCCTTGAGTTTCATATCTGTTCCGGGGATTGGCAGAAAAAGCAAGAACAGCGGTATAAGACCGATGATGAGCATTACAACGAGATTACGGTTGTAATTCATTTTGCTCCATTTGAACTTTCCTGTGAAAATATCCTTGAGCATAAGGAAAAATTCTTTGATAAGATCCCACACAAGTTTGTGGTAGAATGCAACAACGGCAACAAGTGTACCAACATGGAGCATTACATTAAAGAAAAGATTGCTTTCGCCTGTGCCTGCACCGAGAATGTGCTGTGTGATTGCAAGGTGGCCGCTGCTTGATACGGGCAAAAATTCGGTAAGTCCCTGAACAACACCCTGAATAATAGCATCTAAAATTGACATGGTTATGTATTCCCTCCAAAAAATAAGTTTTACAAATCTTCTTTGTTACTTGTACGCTGAAAAGCCGTATGGGTTGGCATAATTAAGATTTCATACAAATCATAAGCGTCACAATATATATGTATTCGGGCAAAACGCCCGAAATTATTTTTCCTGCTTTTTTGAGCGTGATTTTGCAGACTTTGGCTTGCTCTCTTTGTTTTCTTTAATCAAATCATAAAGAGCGTCAATTGCGTCGGAAACTGTTCCGACCTCGTCAATCAAGCCTTCTTCAACAGCCTCTTCTCCCTCAAGAATAGTTCCGATATCCATTACAAGCTCACCCGTGTTAAGCACAAGCTGATTATAACGGTCTTTTGTAATATTGGAATTTTCGGCAACAAAGGTTGTGATTCTGTCCTGCATACGCTGAAAATATTCAAAGGTCTGCGGAACTCCGAGTGTGAGGCCTGTTGTTCTGACGGGATGCACCGTCATTGACGCACTCTTTGCGATAAAGCTTTTCTTTGCCGCAACCGCAAGCGGAATTCCTATTGAATGACCTCCGCCGAGTACGATGGAAACGGTCGGCTTTTTCATTCCCGAAATCACCTCGGCAATTGCAAGACCTGCCTCAACATCTCCGCCGACTGTGTTAATCAGCACAAGCAGTCCGTCAATTCTTTCGTCCTCCTCAACCGAAACAAGCAGAGGGATGACATGCTCGTATTTTGTGGTTTTGTTTTGTTGCGAAAGAATGTAATGACCTTCAATCTGACCGATAATCGTCAGGCAATGCAGCACACAGTCCTTATGAGTTGTGAGAACAGAACCTGTTTCGCCGATTCGGTCTGTTTGTTCTTCACTTATGGGGCTGTCGTTTGCAAGCTTTTGCGGATCATCATCCGGTGCAGGATTTTTAACATAGTTCCCTTTTTTTGATGAGACTTTTGAAGATTTTGATTTTTGTGGCATTGTATGCACCTCCGAGAATAGTTTCACCGAAATTGCAAGCAAAATGTATGCATACCAAAAAATAAGACGCACAAGCCACATTGTTCAATTGTAAAAAGCCTTTAGTGACCATTATACCATTACAGCAAAATTATTTCAATAATTTTATTTCTTTATTTCTAATATGTAATAACCTTTGTTTATTAGCGTTTGTCTGTGTTTATGTACTAAAAAAATGCAGTAAATATCTGTAATCATTTATTAAAAACTGTTTATCGCCGTTTGTCTGTATTTATCATCAAATGAAGTATTTGTTGTAAATTTTGTTGTACAAGGCAATCACAAAAAAACAGACAGAATTATTTCATCTGCCTGTTTTCATATCAACCAATCATTATTTTACTATCAAGACTAAAAAATGACTGTTGTTTTTTCTCTTTTGAAATTTCGCTATAAATATCCATTGTTGTTGCAATATCACTATGCCCCATAATTTCCTGAATAATTTTCACATTAGGTTCATTTTCACAAAATCGGGAACAAAATGTGTGTCGAAGTGTATGAGCACTAAATTTTGGCAGTAACACCGCACTTCTTTTTTCCTTAATTGATAGTTGAGTTTCCAACTCGTTATATTCATTACATATATTGTTGATACAAACATTTATATTTGGAGGAGTATATACATTACCTGTGCTGGTGAGAAAAACAAAGCCACTATATCCATCAATTGTTTCTTGACTAAATATCCCGTATTTCATCTGTAATTCTTTTAATTTTAGCAATTGTTTTCTAACCTCGGTTAGCATTGGTATCTGCCTTACACCTGATGATGTTTTAGGGGTGGTGATTCGTTTTCTAATTTCCCCTTTTTTCTGATATCCATATGATAGACTATGAGTAATATTGATTACTTGATTATTAAAATCAATGTCATTCCAAGTAAGTCCGAGCGTTTCACCAATTCTTGCACCTGTTCCAAGTAAAAAAGTGAATAACGGCAACCACTTTTTAAATCTATCGCTATTTTTTACATAATTTATAAAAACACTTTGTTGTTCTGCTGTCAATGCGTGCCGTGATTTTTTGCTTGTAGGATTACTATTTTGTTCTTGTACGGCTTTTATAGCACCGTCACTTGGATTCTTCAATATTAAGTCATCTCTAACAGCCTCAGAAAAAACTGGATGTATGATACTATGTATCAGTTTTACAGAACCAATCTTCATACCGTTATTCAAAAGTCTTATGTAGAAGTTCTTTATATCCGTATATTTTATTGCACTAATTTTCAAAGTACCTATACTATTTCTGACATAATGGTCATAGCAGTATATGTAATTACATTTTGTTCGTTCTTTTAATCTCTTGACGCTAATATAGTCATCAAAACATTCATTTAATGACACTTTGGATTTTGTAGTGTCTAATCCCATAGATAATTTTTCCTGTATTTCCAACTCCTTATTTCTTAAACAAACATCAGAACGCTTTCCTTTTGGTACTGTGTCATTTTCAGTTAATCTCCAAGAATACACATATTTCGGCTTACCGTCAATCATATAACGGAATTGATACCTTCCGTCTTTCCTTTGAAATTCATTATCGTGCAATAATCTGCCTTTATTGTCCCTGCGTTTCATCATTATCCTCCTTAATTTTTCTTGCAGAAACACTCTCATTATGATAGAATTTAGGATGTATGTAGTTTCTGCATACGCTTTCAGGTTAGCCATTCGCTTTGGTCGGGGAGTGGCTGACCTAATTTTATTTATCAGCAGACTGATTATATAACAACTGCAAACCCTCCAGCAAGATTTCTGTTTTGCTACAAGAAAACATCTCCGATAAATATTGAATTTTATTCAATTCTTCATCGGTCACTCGAATTTGTAATCGGTGGTTTTTCTTTTCATTTTCGGATTTGCAAGGTCTGCCCATTTTAGGACTCAATTAAAATTCACCTCCATTAACTTATTGTCCGTACAATAATTATACTATTGTACACACAAAAAGTCAATAATAAAATGAATTAACTTTTAACAAATAAGTAAATAAAATTTTACACAACCGCATAAATACTGCATTTTCAGTACTACAAAACCGATAATATGCGAATTTACAACAAATTTTACAACTTTTTCGCAGAATCAAAGGTTTCAGAACGGTGTTCTTTTAATATTATTATTAAAAGATTTATTACTATTATTATTTTTACTTGTTATATTATTACTTGTAGCGAATTTTACATCTGCTTGTGGTGTAATTTTTTTACTTCTTACATTAAACAGGTTAATTACTTGTGTTGTATAGCTTGCCCCCGTTTTTTAGAGGACAAGCCAACAACTAAATCTATGAAAATACTTTTAGCGAGTGATTACAAATAGTATAATCATAATATACTCATAGTATTGTCTCAAATGCGTTCTGAGCGACTTTTTGATTTAGTAATGGAATTATATTACTTTCTGCTAAAAGTCGCTTAGAAGCTAATTTAGAGCATTTTAGCGTTATCGAACACCTCGAAAAGTGAAATTCATTTCTGAATCGCTTGGAACACCGAGTGTCACAGAATCAAAACTATGACTCATATACTCATTTTCAGGTGTAATTGATACTGGAATTAAAGCATTTGCTGTTCCGATAACTGCATACAGGTTACTTGCGAAATGTTCATCACCATAAGAATCGAGTTCAATTTTAGAAAATCGGGGATTCTGCATAATGCCGTAAATCATTTTGACCGCACTCTCGGCGAATTTTCGATAAACCGAAACATAATCGCTTGCAGTCTGAATCACCGTTGTTTCGGCAATTTTCGGATATTCTGAAACAATTTTGCGGATTTTAACAAAATTATATTCTGAATAATATTTCTTTAAAAGAACATTGATTTCTTCTGCTGTGAGGATTCCAGATTTAATAACTGAATCATCACCAAGATTCCCCTCGTTTGGGAAATTACAAACGCTGATTCTCTGTTTAACATCGGTGAATACCGTATTGATTTCAGCTATCGCCTGATTGCCTTTGTTGGTGATTTCCTGTTCAACCTCGGCATTATAATCCTTTGCAAGGCTTGGTGTGAATGTAACTGAATTGTATTTCGCCTTTTCTCGAAGAGCTGAAACATCATTAAAATAGTCGGTTACAATTTTCTTGAATTTGTTAATGTAAATATTTTCCATAAAATTTTATCTCCTTTTACTAATATTATTAAGAGGAATTTTTACCTCAAATGTAAAATCGTTATCCCAGTGAACCCGAATGTCCAAACTTTCGTTTGATGTCGGGATTTTTGTTTTTAGATTTTTGAGTGAAATTTGAATTTCTTTTAAACGCTTGTTCATAAAAGCCTCCTTTTAGTGCGTTAAAGTGTTAAAATCTGTTATTCTTTGTTAATAATTTCTTTTAAAGAATTAAGTTCCTGTTCTAAATTATCAATCGTTGTATAATCAGCCGATAAATTCAGAATTTTAACCGCTGATTGTAGTTTGATATTTTCGCTTTGAGAATCGAGCAATTTTGAAAGTACCTTGCTTGCTCGCAAGGTGTTTTCGAGAAGAATTTGACTTGACTGCTGAAATAAGTTTTTCCGATACTCGGTCAGCAACGCTTGAAATTCAGGGCTTTTAACTTTTCGATTGATTGTCTGCTTTGTTGTTCCGAGTGCTTTCGCTGTTTTGGTCTGATTAAAGCTGTTACCGATATATGTAATCAGTAAATCTTCGTTATTCAACTTTGACATTTGAATCACCTCGGTGTCGCTTGTCGAAAACCTCAAATTCTGAATCAGGAAAATCTTGACCGAGCCATTGCCTGAAAAAGAATCCGCCTGCGGGGTCAAGCACTACCCTTTTTGTTGAAATCTCATCACGGCTATTAACAATCAACAAAATAAAAGTATCGGTTTTTTTATTTTTTATAACTGTGATTTTTTCGATATCCTGATGATTTGCGACTAATGTTGAAACCAACTGATAATATTTCAATGACTCGAATGGTTCGTTTTTTAAAATTCTAAAAGTTTCTGTCATATATGTTTCTCCTTTCTGAATAGATAATAGATAATGATAATAGATAACTAGTGTATATTCCTTACACAGATTGAATTTTGTAAAATAACCTGAAAAATCAGCTATAATCGTGCTTTTCAAGGTTTATCGGTAAAATTTTTTGTGTTTGTAACCTCGGCTATTTCCACTCTCGGTAATTGTCAGATTGCTGAATAACATACTGCCGAGGAAATCCATTTTTGTACGCTTGAAGTTTATTTTTATTGAAGTTGTCGCCAAGCTCTTTCCGAGCTATTCGCTCCGTTAAACTTCTTGCACCTTGTCCGTACAAAAATAAATGAATGTGGGGTGCTGTTCTATATCGAACTGCTTGATTAAAAATCCGTTTCGGCTTTCCGCCTCGTGGTGAAGTTTCGTAGCGGTATGGTGTCCAATGTCGGTGGCTTGACAGTCCTAAAATTCCTCTGAGTTCAGGATTTTTCAGCCGTGCATAATCAACAGCCCTGCGAATACGACGAAATGCTTTTTCTGCTGTTGGATAGTCCTCGAACTGAGTTAGGCACGGGAAATAAACCGTTTCAAATACATTATCAGGTGTCCGCTCATCTACTGCTACTGAGTGCCAACCGTTGCCCCTGTCCTCCTGCAAAAATTCTTTTGCAGAAATTTTCATTGATAGTTACTCCTCGATTAAATCTTCAATGTACGAATCCAGACGGCTTTTAACAATGCGAACATTCCTGCCGATATGCAGAACTGCATTTGCTTTTTTGGCAAGTGTTCGTGCTGAATTTAGTCCGACTGCATAAAGCTGACAAAGCTCCTCCAGCGTGATAAGTTCAGCTGTTGAAGAATCGTGTCTTGTACGCTCACGCATATTTGCTACCTCCTTTCTTGCAAAAAAAGACAGACGAATCCCGTAAAATTCCACCTTTTTTAGATTGAATTCTACAGAATCCGTCTGTGTTGATTCTGATATAGTGACAGTACCTGTTATCTCACACATAACTTGTTGGTTATCTGTCTTTAATTGTATTATAGCAGAGTTGTCAGCGTTTGTCAAGATATTTTTTATAAGTTTTTAATATTTTTAATATAGTATAACACATTCAATATTAGCATTGCTTTTTAGTTGTTTTGCAAGGTAGCGTGAATTTGTTGTAAATTTGTTGTAATTAGCTTATACACAAATTTTTGCACCTTTTAAAATGCCGTTATTTACTGTAAAAATAGCTCATTTCAATAATTTTATTTCTTTATTTCTAATAAGTAATAATTATTTAAAAGAATTATAGTAGTATTAAAGAAATATTATTCCGACAGAACCTGTCGGAAGTTGTTATGGAGTGATATTCAGTTGACATCTGACATAATTATGGGTGTTGTCATTTTAGTTCTTATTTTGCTTTCGGCGTTCTTTTCGGCGATTGAAACTGCATTTTCGTTTGTAAACAAGGTGCGTGTTCAGCGTTACAAGGATGACGGCAACAAAAAAGCGGCAGCAGCGCTCTACATAATAGAGCATTTCGACAATGCCCTTACAACAATTCTCATCTGCAACAATGTTGTAAACCTGAGTTGTTCTTCAATTGCGACTGTGCTGTGTATGAATCTTTTCGGTGACGCAGGCTCGGCAATTGCAACGGGTGCAACAACTTTTCTTGTTCTGACATTCGGTGAGATTGTGCCGAAATGTCTTGCAAAGGAACATTGCGATGCCTTTTCACTCAAAACAGCCGGTTTGCTCAGAGTACTTATGACACTTCTTACACCGCTTGTGTGGATTTTCACACGATTCAAAATGATTGCCTTAAAGATTGCAGGCAGCAGCGGTGACGCTCCGTCAGTTACTGAAAATGAGCTTAAATACATTGTTGAGAGCATTGAGGAAGAAGGCGTTCTTGAAGAGAGCGAAAGCGAGATGGTTCGCTCCGCACTTGACTTTGACGAAACTACCGCCGAGGAAATTCTCACTCCGAGGGTTGACATCACATTTATCAGCGTTGATGACTCGCCTGAAAAAATCAAGGATATCATCATTGAAAACCGCTATTCAAGAATTCCCGTGTATGAAGGCACGGTTGACCATGTTGTCGGCATTCTTCATACAAGAGATTATCTTGAACGACTTGCAGACGGTAAAGCGCCCGATGTTAAGGAGCTTATGCAGCCGCCTTACTTTGTGTTCAAAACACAACAGCTTTCAAAAATTTTGAATGCATTCAAACGCACAAAAATTCATCTTGCGGTCGTTACGGATGAATACGGCGGAACACTCGGTATTGTTACAATGGAGGATTTGCTCGAAGAAATTGTCGGCGAAATATGGGACGAGGACGAGGAAATTGAGCATAACTACTACAAAATCGGCAAGGGCGAGTTCCTTGTAAACGGTGATATGGAGCTTGAAGATATGCTCGGTCTGTTTGATATGGACGAGGACAGCCTTGAATGTGACAGCGTAACAGTCGGAGGATATATTCTTGAACACGCAGGAACAATCCCCCACAAGCGTGACAACATTGAGGCCGACGGCTTTAAGTTTACCGTTATGGAGGTTAAGGATCAGCGTATTTTACGGGTTGTTGTCAAGAAAAACGACACTTCTGAAGAAAACGAATCCGATGAAAAAAGCGAGAATAAAAAGTCTGAATAAATAAAACATAACAGGAGCAGTATTTTCCTTACCGCTCCTGTTTTTTTACTGTATTTTTTTGCAGAGAGAAGTGCATAATGCGCTGACGGGGATACAAAGAAATGCCCACAAGGTGCTGTAAAACGGACAAATCTGCCCTTTTAAATTAAGTCGGCAGTTTGAATAATCCCAGACATTAAGCCTGAATTTCAGATTGACAACACAGCCGCAGCAGTATTCAAGTGCGGTAATTATCGCACTTCCCGATATGCATTTTTGCAGCATATTCATTTTTGAAAAGCGCTTGTAAAATCTGAAAAGCGACACAAACGCAGTTCCGCCCGTAACCGCCATTGACCAGTGAGTTTTTCTCCGCCACAAAATTTCAAGCAGAGCGTAGCCTGCTCCGCCTATTGAAAAGAGAATGCAATCGTTACGCAACCGTAAACTTTTTTTCATAAGAAATCACCTGTTTTAGTTTTTGCCGAAACAGGTGATTTATTTAACCTATGAATTTTTTATTTTGTCAGAGCATCTCTTTTAGTTCTTCAAGAGAATAAAGGCAGTTGATTGCGGTCAAAAATGCGTTTGTTGAAAGATATGACGGCAGACCGAGTTTTTTAAGAATCTTCTTGCGGTTTATTTCTGAATTTTCAGTTCCCGTAAGTCCGAGGACAAATAGATCGGCTTTAGTAATTTTCCTTTCGGGAATATTATTTTCTTCACCGATTATCTCGGCACCGCTTTTGCGGATTGCATTTATTATAACCTCATCGCTGACGCCTTCAACGCCCAAAAGCCCCTCTTTACCGCCTTTTGCCTTGCGTTTTTCCTTGCCTTTGATTTGCGGAATATAGCAATTTTTAATTTTTGAATTATCAACCGAGCCTTTAAGGAAATTCCTTATTACAAAGCCTGCACCGTCGCTGTCGGTCATTATAAGTATTCCCCTTGTTTCGGCAATTTTGCGGATAAGCGACTGCTTTTCTTTGTCGGAAAAAACACGGAAACCGTTGGTTTCGATTATCGGAGCATCTACAATTGATGAAAGCTTTATCTTGTCATATCTGCCCTCAACTATAACAGCCTCACGGATTTTGAGCATTAGATTCTGCCCTCCTTTGCAATCAAAAGCAAACGGGAAATAAGCTGTTCAATTAAAAATCTTTGATTAACGGAAACTGATTTCAGCTTTTCGTCTGTTTCAACAAGCACATCAAGGCTTTTCCGAAGCGCCTCGGTTGAGGTCCTTGAAACGGAGGTTCTCGCCCTGTTTAACACAAACGCACGGTTTTTGTAGGCAAAATCTTTTGCCACAGTTTCTTTACTGACTGAGCATTCATCTGCAACACGCATACGATACGCATCAACATAGGCGGATGAAAGTGCATAGAGAATGTTAATCGGTTCTTCCCGTTGACAGAAAAGTGTGTCAAGCTTTCTGAACGCTCTGTCACCTCTACCGTTAATAACATCGTCAGCCATATCATATGTTCTTGCTTCAAGGTTTACGGTTGACAACAGGTCGATATCACGGTCGGTAATTTCTTCACCCTTTGCATATGCGGCAATTTTGTTGACCTCGTTTTTCAGAAGATTGAGGTCATCACCGACATTTGAAATAATCTTTGATGCATTGAGGTGTGAAATCAGCTTGCCGTTTTCGTTTGCCCACTTTGCAACATACTTTTCGATAATTTGTGAGTTGATTTTTTCAAAACAGCAGACGCTGCCGATTTTTTCAACACGCTTTATAAGAGCTGTAAAGGAAGTTTTATTCTTTGACGGAACATAAGTCGGCATTGAAATTATGAGAACCGTACCGTCCCATGCTCTGCTTGTAAGCTCTTTAAGAGTATCAAGCCGATCCTTCACCATATTATCAAAGTAAATGTCGGTCACAACAACACAGTTGCGTTCCGCCATAAACGGCATTATTTGCAGGGATGCGGCAAGTTCCTGAAAATCGATGTCGCCGCTGAATGTATGATAATTGAAATCGGACGGGTTTTTGCCTGCAACAGCCTCACAAAGCTTTTTTGTGTAACTTTTGACAAACATCTGCTCCGAACCGTAGATGAGGTACACAGGCGAAAAGCTTTTGTTTTTAATTTGTTTTTTCAGGTCTGCTTCGGTGATGCGCGGCATTTTATCCTCCGTTCAGATTGACCGTTATATTCCTTTCAGATGTTGAAATAACGGTTGAACTGATTTCTTTAATAGAATCATAATTTTTCTTAAACTGCTTTTCCGATCCCGAAAATATCACGGTATTGCATGATATCAAATCGAAATTTTCGGGGACTGTATCAATCAGCAAACAATCGGGATTGCGATACTTTTCGGGCAGATTTGAAAGGTCTGCATCTGTCGGCACAAACAATACAGTCATATTTTTCCCTTTTATGAACTGAAACATTGTGTTGTCAACGCAGATTACCTCATCCGTCACCGTATCGGAAAGATTCAGCGTAAAATGATTGTTTCCGCCGAAAGTCTGTCGGCTGTTACCGTCAAAAGCGTTCAAAAGATTTTGCTTTTTAATGTCATTATCATATACCAAAATATTATTTAAGTCAAATTTTGTGACCGCAAAGCGTTCAAGAGAAGAATATTTATTATTCTGATTTGGAATTATCATATATTCAATATCGGAATAGCTTTCGCTGATATCGGCTGTCACATCGTCTGCGCTTGCTCTGTTGCCTCCGCATGAAATCACCGAACAGCTGTCGGGGCAGTTGACTGTTGCAAAAACACCGTTGCCGACATTATAGATTTTCATTTCACCGTTATCGGCTGTTAAAAGCACATTGAGCGACGCTCCGATTATGAGGACTGAAATTGATACCGGAACAGAAATTCTGACATAGAATTTTCGATTTGTTACAAACAATCCGCCGATTGCGAGAAGTACGCTGACACCTATCCACACAAACCAATAGAGCGAATGGGTTTTAATTGTGCTGAATGGGAGTTGTGAAAAAGTTGAAACCAACCACAAAATTGCCTTTGAACATAATCCCGAAACGAGTCCAAACGGGTATGCAAAAAATGATATGAAAGGGCAAATAAAAAGTACCGAACACAACAGAGAACACACCAAAAGTGCCGAAACAAACGGTTCACATAACAGAGAAACAAGTATGACTGTCGGGGAAATTCTGTTGAATGCAACGGCGGTTATCGGCAAAATCCACAGAAATGCAGATACTGAAACCGACAGCATATTTACGCAGATTTTAAACAGCCTTTTGATATAATAGACAACCGTTCCGACAAAACCGTCCTTACGCTTGTTTTGGTAGTGAAAGAATCTCAGGACAGAGCGTTCAATCGGTCTTGACCACAGAATTATGCCCGTCGTTGCCGAAAATGAAAGCAACATACCGATATCGGCTACGGCATATGGGTTGAAAGCTGTCAGGACAATTGCGGCAAAACCAAGATTATTCAGCGAATCTGCTATTCTGAGATTTGACGATGCAAACGACACAATTATCATCATAATTCCTGCACGGACAACCGAATGCGCAAAGCCCGTTACAGCCATGAAAGCAATAACCGTGAATGTGGTAAAACCTGTTATCAAAAATCTGTTTTTTGTTAATTTTCTTACCAAGAACAATACAAACGAAGTGATTATAACAAGATGCATTCCCGAAACCACTATTAAAAACGAAGTGCCTGTCAATGAAAAATCATCTTTAACGCTTGAATCAAGAGCGGTTTTCTCTCCCAAAAGAACGGCACGGCAGAGCGTTGAATAATCCTCCGGCAACAGCATATCAAGGGAATTTTTCATCGCCCGTCTTATTGAAACCGCAAATGAATAAAAAGTTGTTGCCTTCTCTCCTGTCGCATCAATTTTGAAGCCGTCATAGGAATATGCTTTTAGAAAAATTCCGTGACTGATCTGTGAGTTTACATTATTCTTGTATGTATGAGCCGTGAAGTTGACCTTTTCAAAAGGCTCTGCGTCAACATTTGAGTACGAAATAATCTGAATTTTTGCATCTGACGGCTGACCGTTGATTTTGTCGGTTTTGATTACGAAACTGCATGATGAATCGGTGGTGATGATTTCATCACAGATATATCCGCTTGCTGTAATTTCTTTATCGGAATATTTATTTGTAATCGTGTTGTTAATATATTCGGAATAGCCAATCATATTGCCCGCAGAATATATTACGGCAAAAGCAAATGCACACAGCGACTTACCGAATGATTTATTTTTCTTTGAAACAATTAAAAATATACCGACAGCAACGGAAAGCAATCCCAATGAGCCGATAATTGCAAATACAATTTCATTAAAATCCGAATAAAAAACGGCTGAAAGGACAAACAGGAAAGTAAATCCTATAAGTCCAAACAGCCGTTTCATAAAAATCAATCCTAAAAATTATTTTTTACTTAAAGAAAAGCGGGAGTTCGCTGAGGAATATAATGTCATCTCTGTCCTTAGCGTCGCCTTCGGCAAGAACTGATGCCCTGCCAACAATATTTGCACCTGTTTTTTCAACCAGCGTTTCAAGAGCGTGAAGACTCTCGCCTGTTGAAATTACATCATCAACAAGAAGAACTCTCTTGCCGTTGAGAAGATTTACATCATCTTCGCCAAGGTAGAGCTTCTGTTCATTTTTTGTTGTGATTGAATTAACGGTCACTCCGATAGGATTGCCCATATAAACCTTAACGCTTTTTCTTGCGACAACATAGTTTCTGCAGCCCTGACGAGCCATTTCATAACAAAGCGGAATACCCTTTGCTTCGGCAGTCACAACAACATCGTGTTCGGGAACACGCTTGAGGAGTTCTCTTGCGGCAACCTCTGTCATCTCAATATCACCGAACATAATAAATGCGGCAATATCAAGCTTATCGTTTACAGGGAATTTTCTGAGCTCTCTGTCAAGTCCTTCAATATTAATCTTATATGTATCCATTATTGCAGTCCCTTCTTACGCCATTGTGCCGTTGAGCTTTTTGCCGCCAAGGATGTGGAAATGCATATGCTTTACGCTCTGACAGCCGTCCTCACCGCAGTTATTTACAATACGGTAGCCGTTTGTAAGTCCGAGTGATTTTGTAATTTCGGGAATTTTAGTGAAAATGTGAGCAATATTGCCGACATTTTCTTCATTAACTGCGTCTGCACAGCAGATGTGTTCCTTTGGAATTACAAGCACATGAACGGGAGCCTGTGGTTCAAGATCATAGAAAGCGAGAATTTTTTCGTCTTCATAAACTTTTTTTGACGGAATTGAGCCGTCAACGATTTTGCAGAAAATACAATCTGACATTTTAATTCAACCTCTCAATATAATTTATTTTCCGTATCAGAAATATTTAAAATATAACAAATATCATACCAAAGTTATTGTACAACCAAATCACTTTTCGGTCAATACTGCCGTCATTTTTTGGCTGTAATTTTCTTTTCCTCACCTTTAAGAAGTCTTTTGATGTTTTCTTTGTGCTTTACAAGAACGAAAACGCCGATTAAAAGAGCCGCCGCAGTTGAGAAGATTACATATGTAAGAGAATAATCCTTGTAAATTATGAAGTCAAAGATAAATGTCATTGCAAAGGTGTAAGGCGCATAGAGAATCGCACAGAGAACACTTGCAAGTGATATGATTTTTGAGCAGAGGAAGATAATAAGAAAGGTTACAATAATTGCGATGAATACACGCCAATCCTCTGTCAGCATAAGAGCGGCGGCGGTTACAACACCCTTGCCGCCCTTAAAGTGAAAATACACGGGGTATGAATGTCCGAGAATACAGAAAATACCTGCAACATATTTTCCACAGTTGATAAGCTCGTTTATAAAAACAGGACTTTCACCCTGAAATGCAACCGATGCAAACGAGAAGATGAACCCTCCGATAAGCACGGCGATAATACACTTCAGTGCGTCACACACAATGGTGATGATTGCCGGAACTTTACCGACACTGCGCAGTACATTTGTAAAGCCTGCATTGCCGCTGCCCATTTGACGGATATCCTTTTTGCCCTTTGTCACAATGCCTGTTACAAGAACAGCTGTGTTGATACTGCCGAGAAGATACGCAATCAATGCCGAAAGCAGAATCATCCACCAGCAGTTTGCTAAAATTGCCGAAATATGCTCCATTACTTTTCTCCTCTCTCTCTTACCACAATTTTGATCGGCGTACCCTCAAGAGCAAAAGCCTCACGTATTCTGTTTTCAAGATAACGCTGATATGAGAAGTGGAAAAGCTGTGCATTGTTGCAGAAGAAAACGAATGTCGGCGGTTTTACGGAAGCCTGAGTCATATAGAAAATTTTAAGTCGCTTACCCTTGTCCGACGGCGGTTGAACTCTTGTTGTAGCCTGTGCAAGAAGTTCGTTGAGCATACCTGTTCTGATTCTGCGGTTTGCGCTGTCATTACAGCTTATGATATATTCAAACAGCCTGTCGATACGCATACCTGTTTTTGCGGAAATAAATACCTTCGGCGCATATGACATAAACGCAAAATCTGCGTCAAGCTTTTTGCGGAACTCCTGCATTGTCTTATCGTTTTTTTCGACAGCGTCCCACTTGTTTACGGCAATTATACACGCTCTGCCTGCCTCATGCGCAAGACCTGCAACCTTGGTATCCTGTTCTGTAACGCCCTCTGTCGCATCAATCATAATAACGCACACATCACTGCGTTCAATAGCCATTTTTGCACGGATAATACTGTATTTTTCGATATTATCATAGATTTTGCTCTGACGGCGAAGTCCTGCGGTATCGGTAAAGTTAAACTTTCCGTACTTATTTTCAACAAGCGTATCGATTGTGTCACGGGTTGTGCCTGCTATATCGGACACAATACAGCGTTCCTCGTTTGTGATTTTGTTCACAAGAGATGACTTGCCTGCGTTCGGCTTTCCGATTACCGCAACATTGATGATTGTGTCGTCATCTTCCGCATTTTCATCATAATCAAAGCTTGAAAAAGCCTTGTCCAAAAGGTCGCCCGTACCGTAACCGTGAACGGCTGAAACCTCGATAGGATCACCCAAACCGAGATTGTAAAACTCATAGAATTCAGGTGACGGTTCGCCGAGTGTGTCGCACTTGTTTACACAAAGCACAACAGGCTTGCCCGACTTCTGGAGCATCTGCGCAACATCCATATCTGTTGCAACCATGCCCGACTTGCAGTCTGTTACAAGGATAATAACATTAGCCGTGTCGATTGCAAGCTGAGCCTGACGGCGCATCTGCACAAGAATAATATCATCTGATTTCGGTTCAATACCGCCTGTGTCCACAATAAAGGCAGTTTTTCCGCACCATTCCACCTCACCGTATATTCTGTCACGGGTAACACCGGGAGTATCGTCAACAATTGACAATCTCTGACCGATGAGTTTATTGAAAAGCGTTGACTTTCCCACATTTGGTCTGCCGACAACGGCAATTACGGGTTTGTTCATCTTATCAGTCCTTTCCTGCAATTACAGCCTCTACAAGGTCGTTTCCGTTGTTATTTACGGGAACAAGAGTTACACCGAGTTCCCGTTCAACATCATCTGTTGAAACATCATCAAGAAACAAATCGTTTTCAAAACGGAGCATTGATGACGGGATAATAAGCCTGTCGCCAAGGTCATCGCCACGGAGCTGATCAATAAGATCACCGCCTGTGACAAGTCCCGACACATTTACTCCGCCACCGAAAAAGTTGTTCTTAATCGCCCTTGTATTTATAGTTATATTCGGGAATTTTTCGTTAATCATCGACATAATCCGCTTCATGTACGGAAACACTCCCTCGCCGCAGGCAATTGTTACCTTATGGCAAAGGCTTTCGTCTGCATCAAGCTCTTCAAGCTTCCAGCCGACATCATCGGTCAGATACGCAATCATACCGATTCCGTCCTCAAGAGCGGAAAAGTCCTCATAAAATTCAGGTGACGGGATTTCTCTTTCGGCAAGGAGGTAAAATTCATCACCCGGAAAGAAAATTCGTCTGCCGTGCTTTTTGACGCACTCATCACCCATTTTTTCAATTATATCAATTGTCTGCCCTGCCGTTTCCTTATTATAAGGAACAAGCGGATAAAGGTTTTCACGGTAGCGTGTAAGTCCGACAGGAACAATCGCAGTCATATTAACCCCGAGGTTTTCAAGATCGGTCAATGTTCTGACAAGCTCGTCACCGTCATTAATTCCGGGACAGGAAACAATCTGACAGTTAAGCGTTATTCCTGCGTCTGCAAAGCGTTTGAGATATTTTAATGTATCGCCCGCAAAACGGTTATTCATCATCTTGCAACGAAGCTCGGGGTTTGTTGTGTGAACCGACACATTAATCGGGCTTATATGCATTTTTATAATTCGGTCAATTTCATGCTCTGTAATATTTGTCAGCGTGATATAGTTGCCGAACAAAAACGAAAGTCGGCTGTCATCGTCCTTAAAATAGAGCGACTCACGCATCCCCTTCGGAAGCTGGTCAATAAAGCAGAAAATGCACTTATTACGGCACGAATGCTGTTTGTCCATAAGATAGGTTTCAAACTCAAGACCGATTTCCTCATATTCGCCCTTGGTCATTTCTATGGTACGGACATTTTTGTCCTCATCCGCAACCTCAAGAGTCAGCTTGCGGTTTACCTGATAGAATCGGTAATCAAGAACATCGACAATCTCGTTTGAATTGATTGAAAGGAGGGTTTCCCCTTTTTTTATCCCTGCTTTGTCGGCATGACTGCCGGTTGTGACATCAAAAATTTTAACAGCCACACCTTCACCTCGCAAAACATTTTTACATACACTTTTATTCTACACAAAATACCGTTTTTAATCAACAGGTTTGCAAATTGTTTTTGGATATACAGTAAAATTTGCAAAACAAAAGGGCGAACAGATAACTGCCGCCCGTAATGTTTGTAATAAAAATTACTGTTCGTCTTTCTTTACAACAACCTGTCTGCCGTTGTACATACCACAGTTTGTGCAAGCCTTATGAGCTGCTGTTAATTCACCGCAGTTAGGACAAGCAGTAAGTTCAGGAGCATTAATCTTCCATACTGTTGAACGTCTTGAGCTCTTTCTTGCGTGTGATGTTTTGTTCTTGGGTACTGCCATTACAAAAACCTCCTTACAAAATTTATCTTAGTCAATCAACTGTTTAAGTATCTCAAGTCTTGGATCCGTTTGACGCTTATCACAGGAACATTCACCGTTGTTGAGGTTTTGTCCGCAAATCTGACACAGACCTTTGCAATCGTCCCTGCAAAGATTCTTTGACGGGAGCGAAAGAAAAATGTCAGAAATTACAACATCATCAAGCTCGAGTGTAAAATCAGGTGTTTCAATATAGTCATCATTTTCCTCATCGGCAAGAGTCTGAATAAGCCTGTGTTCAAAGCTCATATTCATCTCTCTTATATAAGGCTCACCGCAACGGTCACAGTCACGGCTGTAATCAAAGTGTGCGTTGATTACAAGAGTAATCAAACTTGCTCTGTTTGTTGCTTTGGCAGTCACGACAACGGGAGTTTTGAATGGATAAACTCCGTCAACATCAAGACCTGACAAGTCAAGGTTATATTCAACTTGTTTTTCTTCACCGTCATTCTGAAAGACGGATTTAAGCTCAAAAAGCATATCTGCACCTCTTGACAGCATAGACACATATTAAAACGCTGTTTATTATTATACAAAAGGTTTGTCCCTTTGTCAACTAAAAAATACAAGAAAATAGGCTGTTTTTTTCGGGAATTTATGACAATATTCGCTAATTTTCCCATATGGAATTTTGATCCTGCAAAGTCACTCAGAAAGTTACTTTGCACTTGATTTTCGCTTTTCATTATACCTCTTAAACATATATAATGCAATAATAAATTGCAGTTGACATAAAACGGAATCTGTGATAGCATACTCTGTGGCAGTTCGTAACCATCCTGCCGGAAGGACGCCGATAGGCTGCTCCTTCTATCAAAACTAAGGAGAAAGGCACAGGGCTTTTTGCGCCCTTTTTGCACCCTCTTTTGTGTGGGTGCTTTTTTTGTGCCGGAAAGAGAGTATGGAGAGATACAGTATTATTAATGAAAAGAACAGTCGGGAGATTGTTCTTCTGCGTGGAAGCGGTTGCGTTTACAAAAAATGCATCTTCTGCGACTACTACACCGACAGGTGCAGTGACGAGGACGAAAACTTTCGTCTTAACAAAGCCGTGCTTGAAAAAGTTACGGGAATTTTCGGTGACCTTGAGGTCATTAACTCAGGCTCGGTTTTTGAGCTTGACAAAAAAACACTTGATTTTATCAAACAGGTGTGCAAAGAAAAAAAGATAAATACCATTCATTTTGAGGCACATTATCTTTATCGGAACAAAATCAGTCAGCTCAGAAAAGATTTTGCGGATTTTGATTTGAAAATGAAGCTCGGTCTTGAAACCTTTGACTGTGATTTCAGAGAAAATGTTCTGAAAAAAGGAATCAAAGAGAGCAGTCCCGCTGTTATTGCTGAGAATTTTGACGAAGCTAATTTCCTTTTCGGAATTAAAGGTCAGACAGCCGAAACCATGCAAAGGGATATTGAGTTGGGATTAAAATATTTTGAACGAATTTGCGTTAACATTATGTGTGACAACACAACGGAAGTTGAACCCGACAAAGCTGTCATAAAAGAGTTTATGCAGAAAATCTATCCTGTATATAAGGATAACCCAAGAACGGATATTTTAATTAACAACACAGATTTTGGAGTAGGTGACTGATATGATTAATGAACTTTTACTTATATTCTCGGTAGTATTTATCTACGGAGCAGCACTTTTGGGATATGCGCTTTTCGGAAAAGCGGGACTTTACTGCGTTTCAGCCGTAGCAACAATTCTTGCGAACATTGAGGCTTTAATCCTTGTAAACGCTTTTTCAATGGAACAGACTCTCGGTAATGTGCTTTTTGCGGTAACATTTTTGATTACGGACATTCTCTCGGAATGTGAGGGCAAAAAAGCCGCCAACAAGGCGGTTCTTACGGGAATACTTTCATCGGTATTTTTCCTTGTGCTTTCACAAAGCTGGATGCTTTACAATCCGAGTCCGAACGACACGATTATGCCGTCAATCAAGGCGGTTTTCTCAAACACTCCCCGAATGATTTTTGCATCCCTCACTGTTTACGCAATAAGTCAGCTGTTCGATGTTTGGCTCTATCACAAGTGGTGGAAGTTCACGGAAAAGAAATTCGGTGACAAGAGAAGATTTTTGTGGCTGAGAAATAACGGGTCAACGCTTATCAGTCAGATTCTGAACACAGCCCTCTTCACCGCTTTTGCATTCTGGGGAACTTATGATTTCGGAACGCTTGTTACAATCTTCCTTTCAAGCTATGTAATCTACATTTTCACAAGTCTGCTCGACACCCCTGCCGTGTATCTTGCAAGATTTATCCACGATAAAAAGGAACAGAAAAAGATTACGGAATAAAAACAGCTTAATTGAATATTTTCAATAAAAAGACAAGTCGTCGCAATAATTTTGCGGTGACTTGTTGTGCTTTTTCAGGATTTTCGTGAATAAATCATAATATTATGCTTTTTATAATATACAACCTTCCGCATTTTTATAGTCATTTTTTGACAATATGTGCAAAATTGGCTAATTTTATCCTGAATCGCATAATTTTTTAAGATTTTTATTGACTTTTTCTGTACCAAATAGTATAATGAAGGCAAGTTAAATGCTTAATATTATTTATAAACTTAATTTTGGAGGTAAATATTATGCTTACTAAAAGTGAAGAAGAAATTATGTACTTATTGTGGGACCTCGATGAGCCGCTCACAAGCTCGGAAATTGTTAAGAAAGCAGTAAACAAAACATGGAAAAAGAGTTACATTAATCTTCTTATCAATTCTCTTCTCAAGAAGGACATGATTAAGGTTGTCGGCGTTAAGCAGATGACTAAGAACTATGCCCGTACTTTTGTTCCTACAATGACAAAGGATGCTTATGCAATCAAGCAGATTTCTGACAGACCGAATTTTGCCGACAGCGATATTCCGACTCTCTTCTCAGAGCTTATTGAGAGAACCGAAAGCTCAGATGTTTTTGATGAACTTGAAGCTCTCCTTAAAAAGCGCCGTGAAGAACTCGGCAAATAATTTATGCAAATAAGTTTTTATTCATTCTTGTTTTCTATTGCAATAAGCAGCATTTTTATAGTGCTGCTTTACTTTTTCAGAAAAAAGATTGCCTTTTGTAATTACTGCGGTCTTTATACGATTTTGGGATTGTATGCTGTAACATTTGTAAGAATGGTATTTCCGTTTGAATTCAAATTTACATATACAGTTTCCGATAAAAATGTGTATGCCGCAATAATGGATGTTCTGACTCCCAACAAAGATGTGCTGTTTGTTCCGGAATTCACATTGCTCAACCTGCTTGTAGTAGTATGGATTGCCGGAAGTGTGATATACATTTCACGGGTGATGATTAAGTATTACAAAGCAGTAAAAGCTCTGAAAGCAAATGTTATTGACGGCACACCCGAAATGCAGGCAAAGCTTGACCTCATTTCGCAAAAGTGCGGAATCAGAAGAAAAGTTAAGCTAAAAATTACCGATTGCGTTATCTCCCCTGTTACATACGGATTTTTCAATCTTGTTATTCTTATTCCGAATCGTGAATTTGACGACAGGGATTTTGGATATATCGCAACGCACGAATGCTGTCATATAAAAAACAAGGATATTTGGATTAAATTGCTGACGGAAATTTATTGCGGAATCTTTTGGTGGAATCCGTTTGCCCACCTTTTGAAAAAAGATTTAACCTACTGTCTTGAGCTCAGGTGTGACAAGCGTGTTACAAGCAAGCTTAGCGAGAACAGATGTACTGTGTATTACGAAGTACTTGTAACGCAAATGAAAGCCTATAAAGAACAAAAAGAAAGTGAAAAGAGCGACAGGGAAACTGCACTGAAAAGTGCGCTTGTCGGAATGAGTTTTGTAACCAACGATAAGGGCGAAAAAATTATAAGCAGAATGGAAATGATTCTGTACCCGAAGAAAAAACAGACAATTATAAACAATGTTGTTACAGCTTTAATGGCATTGCTTGTTGTCGCTATATTCTTTGCTTCATACTGCTTTTTGATTGTCCCCGGTTGGGAAGCCACATACGAGGATTGTGTAGCCGATCTCATTGAATCGGGTGAATACAACGATAATGTCGAAGTATATGACGGAACAAATATGTATGTGTATGTTGAAAAAGACAAAACCACTCACCTTATTTTTAAGCCTTACGATAAAAAGAAAGGCGTTGTCTATACAAAAGATGATTCTATTATTATCCCATACTCCGATATAGAAAACGGCTACTATAATTATTGTCTTATATTAAGGGAGAAATAACAGATGAAAAAGAAAGCCGCAAAAATTTTTACAGCATTTATTATGACAGCAATTATCGCACAGGGAACCGTTATGGTTGCAAGTGCAGCAGAAACAGATTCAACCCCCGACAGCGTTGCAGTTGTTGAAGTTGCAACTCCTGACAGTTCAGCTTTGGAGAGCGGTGCCGATTCAACTTCTGTTCAGCCGATAGCTGATGTAATTTACAAGAAATGGCGTCGTGGAAGTCACGGACAGCTCCAGTACAGAAGATGGAACGATACAAAGCAAAAATGGGTTGACGACGAATGGATTGACTACAAAGGTTAATCTGCAATAACAACAAAGGCGAAACAGACATAAATCTGTTTCGCCTTAATTTTTTGTTTATTCAAAAAGATTCTGTTCCGACAAGCTGACCGATTCAACATCTTTAAGCTGACGCTGAATTTGACGGGTACGAACTCCGACAAGCTTGTCAAGCTCCTTGTTTGCCTGATCAAGTCTTTGCTGTGTCATTACAAGCACATCATTGAACTTGTCGAACTCGGTCTTTACACCGCCGAGTATTTTCCAAACCTCTGCACTTCTCTTTTGCACGGCAAGGGTTTTGAATCCCATTTGCAACGAGTTGAGCAGAGCCGCCATTGTACTCGGACCTGCAATATTCACCTTGTACTCACGCTGAAGAACTTCAACAAGTCCCATATTGACAACCTCGCTGTAAAGCCCCTCAAACGGAAGAAACATAATCGCAAATTCCGTTGTGTTCGGCGGATCAATGTACTTATCGTGAATATCCTTTGCCTCGCCCTTTATACGCTGAACAAGTGCTTTTTGTGCCAATTCAATGCGTTGCTTGTCACAGCTTTCAACCGCATCACGGAGAGCAGAATATGTATCGCCCGGAAATTTGGAATCAACAGGCAGATATACTGTGCCGGCACCGTCAGCAGGCAGTTTGATTGCAAACTCAACAACATTTTTTGAGCCTTTTTTTGTTGCAATATTTTCCTCGTACTGTTCCTTTGTAAGGATTTCGGAGAGAATTGCACCAAGCTGAATTTCGCCGAGTATGCCCCTTGTTTTGACATTTGAAAGAACCTTTTTCAAATCGCCCACGCCTACCGCAAGCGTTTGCATTTCGCCGAGTCCCTTATATACCTGTTCAAGTCTTTCGTTGACAAGCGAAAATGACTTATTCATTTTTTCTTCAAGTGTTTTTTGAAGCTTTTCATCAACTGTCTGTCGCATTTCATCAAGCTGGCGGAGATTTTCCCGCCTTATACTTTCAAGCTTTTCATCAACCGAGCGTCTGATATTTTCAAGGCTCTGAACATTGTCGGCTGAAAAGCTGTGAAGTCTTTGTTCAAGCTGAACCGCCCTGTCATTTTGCGACTGTGCAAAGCTTTGCTGATTGAGCAATATCCTTTGAAGTTCGTCCTCCGTTCTGTTGTTATTATTCTTTTTGAGAACTGTTATTAATGTGACAACGCTGACAATGAGCGTTATTGCACAAAATAAAAGCACAATAATCTCGGATGTCGTAAACTGCATATTAAACCTCCCGAACAATAATTCGATTTCACATTTAAATAATATCATTCGGGAGTTTTTCTGTCAACTCAGGTATCAAATATTGTTTCAACCCGTTTCCGACAATTTTCAGGTGAATATACAAAACGGTCAATACGGTTGCTATCGCAATAGTATTCGGGGCATTTCGGATTATATTTGTAATCAAAGGTGTCAATAATTATCAGTTTGATTTTCATTTTTTCGGGAATGATACTTTTTATGTAAACGCTTGCCTGCTGACCTGCACGAACTCCCTCTTTTGTTTCTGCAAGTCCTGCAAGATTTGGTGTAAGCTCCACAAAAGCACCATAGTTTTCCACGCTTCGGATAATTCCCGACACGGTTTCACCGGCACAAAACCTTTCGGCATTTTCTTCCCATGTGCCGAGAAGTTCCTTGTGACTGAGGCTTATACGACCGTTTTCAACAGATTTGATAACAGCTTTGATATCCATTCCTACAGTAAATCTCTCGGCAGGGTGTTCAATCCTTGAAACAGAAATTGTGTCAATGGGCATAAGTGCAACAATTCCGCAGCCTATGTCTGCGAATGCACCGAAGTTTTCAAGATGAGTTATGCGGGCAGGCACAATATCTCCGCATCGCAACCTTGAAATGTATGCGTCAAGGCATTTGCGTTGTGCTTTTTCACGGGAGAGCATTACAATCGGTTTGCCGTTTTCGCCCTCGGTTATGTCGGTGACAACGAAACAGACGGGACGGTTCACCCTTGAAATCACGGCTATGTCACGAACCGAGCCATCCTTAATTCCGATTGCACCCTCCTCCCTCGGAATTATGCCTTTTATGCCTGCAAGGTCAACAATAAGGTTGTGACTGCTGTCGCATACACAAGCCTTTGCCTCAAGAATCTTTTCGCTGTTTTTTGCATCCTCAAGCATCTTTAATGAGTGAAGTATATTTATGTTTTCCTGTTCGGATATAAGTTTTCCTTCGGGTAAATATTCTGACATTTTAAAGCCTCCGTCATATTTAGGTTTACAGAAAATCATATGAAAAAGTTTTCTGTCTTATTACACGAACGCAATTTTTTGCAGAAAAATTTTATTGCATTTGCTACGCTTTCCTTCATAAAAAGCGGCAAACTTGCATTTTTATTTAAATTATGGTACTATAAATATGTGTGTTTTAGAATAAAATCCAGATTAGAAGAGCCGAGGTTGTTTTTGGAAACATTACATAACAACGAGGCTTGACAGGAAGGAAACAAATCTATGAATACTTACAATCTTAAAAAAATGTGTGCCGTATCGGTTGCATCAATTATGTGTGTTTCTGCACTGGCATTTTCGGGTTGCGGTGATAAGAAGGCTGAAGTCTCGCAGACTCCCGACGAAACAACTCCTGCAACTACTGCCGTCAGCACGGCTGATGAACCTACCGCACAGAATTACCTTGAAAGCATCGGCATTGATACCGCTACTCTCGGAATCAATCCGAACATTATTCACGATTCAAACCCTGTCGGTTTTCAGCTTGATATGCCGAAGAACGGCGATACAATCGCAGTTGTTCACACCTCATACGGTGACATAACAATGCGGCTTTTCCCCGAACAGGCACCAAAGACCGTTACAAACTTTGTAAACCTTGCAAAAGCAGGAAAGTATAATAATTCACTTTTCAGCAAAGTAACAAAAGACTTTATGATCAACGGCGGTTACTGCGGTACAAGCTCGTACGGCGAGGCTTTTGAAGATGAATTTTGCGACAGGCTTTTCAATATCAGAGGCGCTGTTGCAATGTCAAACACAGGTGCTGATAAAAATGAAAGTACTTTCTTTATCAATCAAAAAACTGCGGAAGCTTATAAAAATGAAGGTGTTTGGAAAAAACTTACAAGTCAGTGGGACACAATTAAAACTCAGCTTGCAAACTACAAAGATTCAAACCTGCTCAGTGCATTTATTGAGAAAAACAGTACAAAATGCTATGACACAGACAGCGTTCCCGACAGCGTAAAGAAATTGTACGAAGAAAACGGTGGTAACCCTTATCTTGACGGTGCATACAATGCCGTTGACAGAGGCTACACAGTTTTTGCACAGGTTATTGACGGAATGGATGTTGTTGACAAAATCGCTTCTGCAAAGGTTGACAAGGACGACATTCCCGTTAAGAACATTGTTATCAAAAGCATTAAGATTACACAATATAAAGAGGAATCAACAACTCAGGCAGATTCGACATCTGCCAAAAGCGTCACACAGCCGACCACAGTCGGATAAGGAGCGGTTATGAATAGAATGCCCGTTGCAGCGATTATGTATGACTTTGACCGTACCCTATGCACGAAGGATATGCAGGATTACAGCTTTATCCCCCGTCTTAATATGACCGAAGACGAGTTCTGGAAATTTTCAAACGAACTCGGTCAAAGCGAACATATGGACTCAATTCTTGCGTATATGTACGCAATGGTAAAAATGTCCCGTGAAAGGAATATGCCTCTTTTGCGAAATGACCTTGTTGAAATGGGAAAAAATGTTGAATTTTTTGACGGCGTAAAGGATTGGTTCAAAAGGATTTCCGACTTTGGCGAAAAGCTTGGAATGCAGGTTGAACATTATGTAATTTCTTCGGGTATGAAAGAAATTATTGAAGGTACGGAAATCAGCAAAAACTTCAAAAGCATTTTTGCATGTGAATTTCTTTACGATGAAAACGGCAATGCCGTATGGCCTAAAACCGATGTAAATTACACCAACAAAACGCAGTTTGTTTACAGAATCAACAAAGGTGTTCTTGATGTTGCAAATGATGTTGACCTCAACCGTTCAATGCCGGAGGACAGCAAACGGGTTCCGTTCTGCAATATGATTTACATAGGCGACGGTCTTTCTGATGTTCCGTGTATGAAAATGATGAAAGCCTACGGCGGATATTCAATTGCAGTTTACCGAAAAAAGGACAGCAAGGTTGAGGATCTGCTGATGAAAGACAGAGTTGATTTTATCTATCCCGCCGACTATTCGGAAAACACAGGTCTTGACCTCACCGTTAAAAATATCATCAGAAAAATGGCTGTCTGCGGTCTTTTGTACGATGAAAACCATGAGCAGAAAAAAGAAATTCTCGGAAGATAATTTCGGTTGAATAAAAAATGTCAAGTATCAAAACGATGCTTGACATTTTTCTTTATTTGGTTTAATATATTTATAGAAAGAGATACCTGCGATAAGCGGATTCTCCACATGTTGGTTAGAAGCTAACCGCCAAAGGTTCGAATTTTGGGCGGTTAGTTTCTTTTTTATTTAAGTGTACATATTGCTATGTACTAAAAAGAAGTCATTTTTTGTTGCCGAAAACTTGGTAACAAAGAGCGATAACGCTGACGATTAAAGTGCCGAGTAAACATACATCGGAAATTGTCATGGTTATCACCTCCTCTTGTGAGGAGAAACCGCCTACCGTTTAATGCAGGTATCACAGTCTTATTCTAACAGTTTAATTCTTATTTGTCAATTTAATTTTCAGACGGCAGTTCTTTACGGACTGCCGTTTTTTTTGCATATATTCTGCATAACCTAAAAACATATCTTCACATCTGTAGTTGGTCTGTATTTTACGAAAAAGACTTGCAATAAAAAAGCAAATCAAATATAATTTAAGTAGAGAGCGTTGCTCAGATTCAATTATTGTATAAATAATATAACAACAAATTTTAACACAAAGGAACAAATAATGAATAAATTTCAACTTATAACCAATGAGGTAAAAAAGGTAATAAATGGTAAAGACAGGGCGGTTGTCACCACTCTGCTTGCGTTGCTTACAGGAGGAAACATTCTTATTGAGGATATTCCGGGTGTGGGCAAAACAACAATGGCGGTTGCGTTTTCAAAGGCGCTCGGTCTTGAATACGGCAGAGTACAGTTCACTCCCGACACTTTGCCGTCAGATATCACGGGCTTTGCGGTCTATAACAAGGATACAGAAAAATTTACTTTCAACAAGGGCGCTGTATTCTGTAATCTTTTTCTTGCAGACGAGTTAAACAGAACTTCAAGCAGAACTCAGGCGGCTTTGCTTGAAGCAATGGAAGAACGGCAGGTTACTGTTGAAGGCAACACTTTCAAGCTTGAAAAGCCTTTTTCTGTTATTGCAACGCAAAACCCGACAGGAGCGTCGGGAACACAGCTTTTGCCTGATTCACAGATTGACCGATTCACGGTAAGGCTTTCAATGGGATATCCCGACAGCGATGCGGAATGCAAAATGCTGCTTAACAGAAGCGGTAAAAATCCCCTCAACTCAGTAAATTGCATTGTATCCAAGAATGAATTTCTTGAGATGCAGTTGGAGGTTCAGAATGTTTTTGTCAGCGACGATATGGCAAGATATATTGTGTCACTCATTTCGGCAACAAGAAAGCATCCGTTGCTTTCAAGAGGTGCAAGCCCGAGAGCAACGCTTTCGCTGACCGATATGGCAAAGGCTGTTGCATTTGCCGAGGGCAGAGATTACATTGTGCCGAGAGATGTGCAGAATATTTTTATCTGCACCGTAAATCACAGGATAATTCTCAACGCAAAAGCCTCTGCATCAAAAAAGAACAGCGAAGAAATTCTGCACGAAATTCTCAGAAAAACTCCAAAACCGAGGGCTTAAAAATGATAAGGAACATTGTAATTTATCTTTGTCTGCTGACGGGAACATTTTTGTTCAGCATTTTTTATTACGCCTGGTTCTCATGGTTTTTGTTCCTGACGGTTGTTTCAATTCCGATAATCTCGCTTTTGCTGAGTCTGCCCTTTATGATACGAAGTGTACGCTCCGATATTGAAATTTTTGCAAAAGAAAATGTTTTTATCAAGGATGAGTTTTACATTGCAATATCAGGCAAAAAGAAGAAACCGCTCTTCTGCCCTATGCTCACGCTGAATATAAACTCAACCAACCTTACAACAAATCTTTGTGAAAACATAAAAATCAGATTTTCGGGTACATTTACAAAGCCGTTAATCAGACAATGCAACAGTCTTACACAACATTGCGGTCATCTTGACATTGTATGCAAAAACGGTAAAGTTTACGATATGCTCGGTATATTTTTTCTCCCGATCAGGATCAAAAAGCGTAGCTTTGTTCGTGTACTTCCAAAACAACAAAAACCGAAAATTATCCCCGACAGCAGTAACTTCACAGTTACGGGATACAAGCCTAAGCCTGTAGGCAACAGCGAAATTTATGAGCTTCGTGAATACCGTCACGGTGACAGTCTGCGCAATGTTCATTGGAAGCTTTCGTCAAAAAGCGATGGGCTGATTGTAAAAGAACCGAATATTCCGATAATCAAGAACTGTCTTATAATGCCTTTTTTCGGAGATAATGCAGACGAAAATGATGTTGTTTTTGCAAAGCTGATGTATGTCTGCCGATATATGATTAAGAGCATAGGCATTTGCTTTGCCTGTGACAGGAACGGCAATCCTTTTGAGATAAGATGCGAAAACGATATATTAAACTATTTTTCCGCACTCTATCTAAACACGGAAAGCAGCTTTGTTGCCGACACAAATGATTTTCAGCATTATAGTATATTTGCCGATCGTGAGGAGGTTGACTTGTTGTGAAAAACAAAACAAGCTTTACGATTGACATTCTTCTGTGCGTAACATTGATTTCAAGCCTGTTTTACTGTCTTGTCACCTCTTTTGATATAAAAACAGAATGGTACATCATAGTAATTCCTACGGCAATTTTCTGCACAATTTACGGATTGCTTGCCTCCCTTGTCAAAAAGTCGGGTGTACTGTTTATCAGCGTAGCAATCACTATGATTGTTTTTGTATTTACTCTGCTGTTTTCACTTGAAAGCATACTTGAGCAATTGAGTTATGTTATTACTCAGGTTTTAAAACTGCTTTCGCAATATCTTCCCGTACAGAACAAAATTATTTTGGGAGATACCCTCGGCACAAGTGCAACAGGACTTTTTGTATTTATTTCGGCAATACTGAGTGCAGTTTTTACAATCAGTCTGATCCGATACAAGCGTATTTTGATTCCGTCATTGCTGTCAATGGTACTGCTTGTCCCCTGCTTCATTCTTGTAAACACTCTTCCGTCGCTCGTTTGTCTTTTTATTGCAATTGCAAGTCTTATTGCCTTGTACATTTCAAAGAATACACGCAAATTCAGACCGTCACAGGGCGGTGTGATTGCGGCAATCTCATTCGGAATAATGCTTGTCATTATGACAATTCTGCTTGCGTTCAATCCGATTGAAAAATATGAGCGATTTGACTGGCAGGAAAACCTTTTGCAGAGCATTGAAAACAGCTTTAATATTGATGACGGACGAAAAACTTCCACAGAAAAAAAACTTAATGAAATCAAAGGTTCACTTGAAGAAAAAGAAAATCTCAACGATATTTCTCAGCTGACGCAGACGCATACACCTGTTATGACGGTCACTTCGGCAGTTGGCGGTAATATTTATCTCAAAGGCACAGCATATGCCGACTACAGGGACAATATATGGAGTATCATTTCCGACAATGATGTTGCAAGATATCCGCAGGATTTCGTACCGTTTACGGCAACAATCGGAAACAATGCTTTAACCAATACAAGGGTTCATATGCTGAATGAAAGTAAGATTGCCTATGTTCCCTACTTTATGGAAAGTCTACCCGACACTCTCAATTCGGTTGCCGATGTGTGCGTAAAAAACAATACGGATAAAAACGAATTTAATTATTCGCACTATCCGTTTTATGCCGAAAACACATACAGATACAATAATTCAACCGAAGCGGAAAATTACAAAGCATTTGTGTATGATACCTATCTTGAGATTCCGAGAAAAACACAAATTGAATTGCGTAGGATTGCAGACCAAGAGGGCTTTCTCGACTCGGAGCTTACCGTTTCCGAAAAGATTGAAATGGTAAAGAACTATATTTCAAGCAGTAAAACCTATTCGTTGAAAACTCCTAAAATGCCATCGGGCAAAGATTTTGCAACTTGGTTTCTCAACGAGAGCAACACGGGATATTGTGTTCATTTTGCCACAGCCGGCACGCTTATGCTGAGAGCGCTCGGAATTCCGGCACGATATGTTACAGGATACTATGCAACCACATACGCAAATCAGACCGTTACCGTAACAACCGATAACGCTCACGCATGGGTAGAGTATTACAGCGATACGGCGGGTTGGATTCCGCTTGAATGCACACCGTCATCGTTTCAGCCGGCAAGGTATGTCGGCTCTCAAAGAGCAAGCGGCGGCAGTACGGACACAACTCAACCAACAACCGTTGAACCTACAACAGCACCGACTGCTCCGACAAACGGCACGGCTTCTCACAGTACAAAGCCGAAAAATGACAGTAAATCTTCATTTGAATTTAACGGATTTACAATCGCTATGATGTCATTGGGAATTGTTGCCCTTGCTTTAATCGTAATTTTCTCAAGGAGAATTATCATCATCAAAAAGAGAAAACAAAGATTTGAAACAGGAAGAAACAATAAACGGGCAATCTGCATTTATAAAGAACTTAAAAATCTCACGAAAATTTCGCATATTCTGATTACAGATGAAGTGAAATCCGTGTATGAAAAGGCGAGATTCAGTAATCACACAATAAGCGATGATGAACTGAAGATTATTGAAAACGCTTACTATAATTCCATTGAAGAAATTTACAATAATCTCCCTCGCATCAAAAAGCCATATTACAAGTTTATAAAGGCAATAAAATAAGAAATGCTCCCGTACAATACGGGAGCGTTTTTACACAACAAAAGGCTCTTGAAACAACTCAAGAGCCTTAGATTTTGCTTTATACTATTTAAAAAGATTCTTTTTGTCATAATAATCTTTATCGACAAACTCGTCCTTTTCGTCAAGATTATTTTCACTGCTCTTGAAAAGTCCCGAGCCAAAACGATAATCGTGATTTGCCATTCTGCGAATTCCGTAAGCAAGAATTGCAACACACACCAAAATCCAGAAAACTAACCAAAACATAAACAACACCTCTCAAAAGCAATACAATGTTAATATTTTGTTTATGCGATTATATCATAGTAACAAATTACTGTCAACAGCAATTTTGTAAGTCGGACGGCAAATTTTGCAACTTGGTCGGCGGTACTGTTAATTTTCTTTTTGATATGGTAAAATGGTTGATGAACGGAGGGAATGCGATGTTTAATGTTACAATCCGTCAGGTTGGTATTGAGGAACGGGAAGAAATTATAATTTGCTGTCATGAAATCAGCGACGAGGTTATGTCGCTTGCAAACAGCATTAAGGGGCAGAAAAGTTTTCTTCTTGCATCAAAAGACGGCGAGATGTTCAAGCTTGACACAAAGGAAATTTTCTACATAGAGTCGGTTGACAACAAGACCTTTATATACTGCAAAAACAATGTTTATGAAACCAAACAAAAGCTGTACGAGCTTGAGGAAATTTTAAAAGGGACAAAATTTTTCAGATGTTCAAAGTCTATGATACTGAATATCGGTAAAATCCGTTCCGTGTCACCGTCTGTCAACAGCCGTTTTGAGGCAAAGCTTGTAAACGGTGAAACGGCAATTATTTCAAGGCAGTATGTGCCGACCTTGAAGAAAAAGCTTGGAATGTGAGGTATTGTTATGAATGATTCTTTAAAAGAAATTATAAAAGAAGTCATAAAGGACTTTTTCATAATCACGGTTGCAATGCTTTTTGTTGTAAGCCTTGCAAATTCAATTGCGTTAATCGAATACTATCCCCCCTATTTTCCGTGGGTTGTAATGGGAACAGGTGCGGTAACTTCAATTCCGACTCTGCTTTTTTACTTTAAAGAAGAACCCACCAAACTGCAGGCTCGCATACGAATTGTCATTCATTTCTGCCTTATTCAGGCAATTGTTATGACCGAGGGATTTTTGCTTGGTTGGTACAAGAATTTTCCTATGGCGCTTTTGGTTTTTGCAATGGTTACCGCCGTGTATCTGCTGACATTTCTTTTCAGCTACATTACACGGACAAGCACGGCAAAATCAATTAATGAATCGCTCAAAAGATTTAACGCCGACGAGGATTATCAGGACGAATAACTGCATTTTGACATACAAAATCGCAACTTACTCCCCTCTTTTTGCAACACAGCTAAAATTGCTTTTCTTTTGAATTGCAAGGTGCTACTATGTTGACAGAAGGAGGGGATTTTTAATGAGTAACATAATCGAAGTTAAAAATCTTGTAAAGAATTATAAAGATGTTCACGCAGTAAATGATATATCATTCACGGTTGAAGAAGGTTCGTTTTTCGCATTTCTCGGAATTAACGGTGCAGGCAAATCAACCACAATCAACATTCTTTGTACGGTGCTTGAAAAAACATCGGGCAATGTTAAAATCGGCGGATATGACCTTGACAAAGAAAAGAACAAAATCAAGGAGCTTATCGGAATTGTTTTTCAGGGTTCTGTACTTGACAAACAGCTTACCGTTAAAGAAAATCTTGAATCGAGAGCGTCATATTACGGACTCAACAAAAAAGAAATCGCCAAAAGAATTGAAAGCCTTACGCAAACCTTTGACCTTTCGGAAATTCTCAAAAGAAAATACGGCACATTGAGCGGCGGTCAGCGCAGACGGGTTGACATTGCAAGGGCGCTTATTAACCGACCGAAGCTCCTGTTCCTTGACGAACCGACAACGGGACTTGACCCGAAAACAAGGCTGCAGGTGTGGGAAATCATCCACAATCTTCGCAAAGAAACAGGACTTACGGTATTCCTCACAACCCACTATATGGAAGAAACAGTTGACTGCGACAATGTGGTGATTATTGATTCGGGCAAAATTGTTGCCAACGATTCTCCGCATAATCTCAAAAAAGATTATTCATCAAACAGCCTTGTTTGGTACACGGAAGAAAATTCTGAAAACGATAATCTTCTCAAGGCCGATAATCTCGAATTTGAAAGAGTCGGAGATGCGTATAAAATCAAAATCAAAAACAGCAGACAGGCTCTTGAAATCACAAACAAACATACTGAAATTGTCGATTTTGAGATTATCAAAGGCAATATGGACGATGTGTTTCTGACTGTAACGGGTAAAAGGCTGGGTGACTGATATGAAATTTCAAAGAACACTTTGCTCATACAAGGGTATGACAAAACGAAATATAAAGGTATATTTAAAGGACAAAACCGCAATTATCTTCTCAATGATGACGCAGATTATCATACTCGGACTTTATCTTTTATTTCTTAAACAGAATTATGTAGATTCAATGACTTCAATGCTTGACGGCTTCAACATCAAAACAGAGGACAATTTGATTAACGCACTTGTAAATTCATGGCTTGTATCGGGCGTTATAGGAACATCTGTTGTTACGGTTGCAATGAACTCGCTTTCGGTAATGATTTCCGACAAGCAGAACAAGATTGACTATGACTACAACGCTTCTTCCGTAAAGGGCAGTACGGTTGTTCTCTCCTACTTTTCGGGTGCAGTTGTAAACACAATTGTAATCAGCGCAATTTTGCTGACGGCAGGCATCGCATTTTCGTGCATATCGGGTTCAAGCTTTCCCGAATTTACAGAGCTTTTAAAATTGTACGGACTTGTGATTTTAGGCTCTGTTTCGGCTGTACTTATTCTTATGTTTATTGCGTCATTCTTCAAAAAGAATTCAACCTATGCCGCATTCAACACACTTATTTCGGTTGCAATCGGTTTTGTAATCGGCGCATACATTCCCGTCAGCCAGTTTTCTGACGGAGTTCAGACATTTGTAAATCTTATCCCAGGCTCACACATTGCGGCTATGATAAGAAATGTGCTTGTCAGCCCATGCATTAACGATATTTCGACCTCACTCGCAGGAGCAGACCACGGAATGTTTGCCGCAGAGGCAGAAAAGGCGTTTGCAACCAACCTAAACCTTTTCGGCAACGAAGTGGATTTCACATTTATGATGATGTACTCAATCGGTGCAATCTTACTTTTCCTTGTCCTCAACCTTGTATCATTCAAATTCAGTTCAAAACGCAAGGACTGATTTATGACAGATAAAAAGCCGACACTCCGAAAAGTGTCGGCTTTTTTATATATAGTTACTTCCAAACTTCTTCTGCAATTTCTTTTACAAGAGCAAGCTTTGCCCACTGCTCTTCCTCGGTAAGCTTATTACCGATTTCGCATGATGCAAAACCGCACTGCGGACTGAGATACAATCTGTCAAGCGGAATATACTTTGCCGCCTCATGAATACGATTGATTACAGTCTGCTTATCCTCAAGAACAGGTGACTTTGTTGTGATAAGACCGAGAACAACCTTTTTGTCACCGCTCACATATTTTAACGGTTCAAAACCGCCTGAACGCTCATCGTCAAACTCAAGATAATAAGCGTTGACATTTTCTTCACCGAAAAGTTTCTCTGCAACAGGATCATATGCACCGCTGCTGAAGTATGCAGAATGATAGTTACCTCTGCAAACATGAGTATTGATTACGAGGTCATCGGGCTTACCCTCAATTGCAAGGTTGTTTACCTTGAGAAGTTTCTCACTGATACTCTTAAAATCTGCATCCTCGCCATAGCGGTTTACGCTACCCTCCGCAACAAGAACGCCCCATGTGCAGTCGTCAAACTGGATATTTCTGCAACCTGCATCGTAAAGGTCTTTGATTACCTTTTTGTATCCGTTTGCAATATCGTTGATAAGTTCTTCATCTGTCGAATAGAACTTCCTTGTCGTTTCAATATTTGCAGGAATGATGAACTGCTGGAAAAACTGTGCGGGAGCAGGAATTGTCTGCTTTGCTACTGTATTTTCATCCTCAAGAGCCTTTACAAATTTGTAATGTTCAACAAACGGATGACTGTCAACCGAGATTTCGCCGGAAAGCCATGTATCGTCAATCAAAGCCTGTTCGCCGTGGAATGCAACACCGTTTTTGGTTTTTTTGTGTTCAACTCCGTTAAATCCCCACATGAAGTCAAGATGCCATGTTGCTCTGCGGAATTCACCGTCGGTAATCGCTTTTACACCGGCTTTTTTCTGTTTTGCAACAAGGTCAAGAATAGCCTTGTCCTCAACTGCGGTAAGCTCTTCTTTTGTGATTTTACCGTTTTCAAAATCGAGTCTTGCTTTTTTAAGATGATCGGGTCTTAAAAAGCTGCCTACTGTTTCAAATCTAAATGGTGTGTGCTGTTTACTCATCTTAAATACCTCCGTGGAAATTTGATGAGTTAATTATATTATGAATTCACAGACTTGTAAAATACTTGTTATCAGCCGTTTGCTATTAGTTTTTCTTATATCAAATATGTTTCTTTAAAGCCTCAATATATGCCTCGGCAAGGTTACTGTGCAGAATCTTTTTATTTTCGATATAACCGATTTTCATATTGCCCTCTTCATCAAGGGGGATTGCGGTTATATTATCACCGTTAAGCTCATTGTCGATTACACCACTGCAAACTGTGTAGCCGTTGAGACCGATTAAAAGGTTGAACAGGGTTGCTCTGTCTGTCACTCTGATATTTTTTGTACGCCCGACCGTGCTGAAAATTTCTTCCGAATAATAGAAAGAATTATGCTCACCCTGTTCAAACGAGAGATACGGATAATCGGCAAGCTCCTCCATTGTAACGGATTTTTTGTCTGCAAGCGGATGGTCGGTTGATACAAACACATGAGGCTTTGCCGTAAAAAGCTCGGTAAATGTCAGCGACTTTGATTTTATAATTTTCATCAGCGCATCTTTGTTAAAGCTGTTGAGATAAAGGATTCCGATTTCGCTTTTCATCTTTGCAACATCGTCAATAATTTCGTAGGTTTCGGTTTCACGAAGAGAAAAATCATACTCCTCGCCTGCAAACCGTCGGATAAGATCAACAAATGCATTGACTGCAAATGAGTAGTGCTGAGTTGAAACGCAGAATTGCTGCTTTATCTTAGTTCCCGACTTATACACTCCCTCAAGCAGGCTTGCCTGTTCAAGAACCTGTCGTGCATAGCCGAGAAATCTTTCACCCTCGTTTGAAGTTACAACGCCTTTGTTTGTGCGTGTAAAAATCTTTATGCCCATTTCCGTTTCCAACTCACGGATTGATGTTGTAAGTCCCGGTTGGGAAATAAAAAGTTCTTTTGACGCTTCACTCATTGAGCCTGTGCGTGCAACGGTGACAACATATTTTAACTGTTGCAAAGTCAACCTTGTTCAATCCTTTCAAAAACAAATTCCCTCATTCAACATAAAAAACACGGTTTTCTCTTCTCGGTGAAGTTTTGGGATATTCACCGTTCACATAACCGATAACGCAGTGACCGATACCCTCATAGTCACCCTCAATACCGAGTGATTTGAGAATTTCTTTGCCCTCTTTGCTTTCAAATTCTTCCTTTGCACGGTGAATCCAACAACTTCCGAGTCCCTCATCATGGGCGGCAAGCATAAGATTTTCCATTACAAGAGTACCGTCATACAGATATGTAGGAGCTGCTTTATCGGCAAGCACAATCAGAACAACGGGAGCGTTATAGAACGGATCAACATCTTTTCCCATAATTTCGGCATTCATTCTTGAAAGTCTGTCACGCATTTCTTTGTTTGTAACGGCAACGATAATAATCGGCTGTCTGTTCATTCCTGACGGTGCATACAGACCTGCGGAAATGATTTCGTCAATAACTTCCTTTGGCGGCATATCAGACTTAAAGCTGCGAACGCTTCTTCTTGATTTCAGTTTTTCGATAAATTCACTCATTATGTAAACCTCTCAGTCCTCATAAAATTTTGCAAAATCCTCAACAGATTTTCTCTTTGGTCTTACGATTTCGGAATCAGTGTAACCAACTGCGATAACGCTGACAACAGCCTCTGTTTCGGGAATGTCAAATTCTTTTCTGAGTTTTTCACCGTCACGGATACCCATAACAAGGGTAGAAATGCCGAGTTCGGTTGCCTTTAGCAAAAGTGCCATATTGTTAAGGCCGAGATCGTAATATCCCCAGCCGTTGCCGATTTCTGTCACGGCAGTACCGTCTTTGTCAAAACCCGAACGGTTGAGAACAACGGTTGTCACGATATATGCAGACGCATTTTCTGAATTTTTTCTGTTAAATTCAGGAAGTGCCTCTCTTACGGCATTCTTACTTTTCTCGCCTGTTGCAACATAAAAGCGCGGCGTCTGCGAGTTCTTCCACGAAGGAGCAAGATTTGCCGCCGAAAGCATTTCATCAAGCAGGCTTTTGTCAACTTTTTTATCTATATAATGTCTTGTGCTTTTTCTGTTATTTAAAGCCTCAGATAATTCCATAATCAAACCTCCAATATTTTTATACCTATATTGTACCAATGGAGTGGGAATTAATCAAGGGTTAAAGCAGAATATAGAACAAAATCGGTATCGTAAAAACTGCCGTAAGCTGTGACACAAGCGCCATGCTTGCACCGTCATCGGGACTTTTTCCGTAGGCTGACGGAATGATTACCGTGTTAAGTCCAAGCGGCATTGCATTTGCGCAAAGTGTTGCAACAACTGCCTCCTGCGGTGCGTTAAAAAGCTTTAACACAAGCACCGAAACCGTTGGCAGAAACACAAGGCGGATTCCTGCAACAACAAAGGTCTGCCATTTGCCGAATAGATTTGCAAAGCTGTAGCCGCCTATTACAAAGCCTGTCAGAATCATTGCAATCGGAGACATACAGGCAGCGGTTGAATTGATTATTGTTGTGACAAGTCTGAATTTCGGAATCGGCAATAAACCGAGAATTGCTCCGATAAAAATTGAAACAAAAATCGGATTAACAAAATTTTTCATTGAAAATTTGCCGTGTCCGTTCGGCACAAGCCACGCAATTCCTATTGAATAAGTAAACAGATTAAGCGGTAAAGTGAACATAAGATAGTCGAAAAGCTCCATGCTTTCTGCGCCGTATATTCCCGACACCATTGCAGTTCCGACAAATCCGAAATTTGAAACGGAAATTGAATAGCGGTACACCTTTTTCAGATATTCCGTTTTACCGAGAAACCTTGACGCAACAAATCCCGTTGCAATGCAAAACAGCAGAACCCCCGTGCTGTAGGCAATGAACACCCATTTTTCACTTATGTTTTTTACTGTACAATTGGTGCGGAATGTGTTAATTACAACGGCGGGCATAAGGATTCTGTTCTCAAGCTTTGAAAGAATTTCGGCTGAATTTTCCGGCAGAAATCCGCCCTGTCGGATTGTAAAACCGATAAATATAAACGAAAACAAAACCGCAATCTGAAAAATCACCGATGAAAAAATCTCCACAAATTCATCCCCTTTTAAAGCCAAAACACCCCCAGTCCGAGGGGCTGAGGGTGTAAGCTTCAAATCAAATTACTTGCAGCCGCACTTTGCTTCAAAGCTCTGGCAGTCCGTACACTGACAAACAGTCGGATTCGCCTCGTGAGTTCCGACCTTGATTGCTTCAAGCGAACAGTAGTCCTTTGTGCTGTTGTGATGCTTACAGTTTGTTACCGAGCACATAATGCTTTGGTTACAATATGCATTGTTTTCCATAGTATTCATTCTCCTCATTCATTTTTGCGGATTAGCCGCTTTTTATATTGTTTCTGCATTTTGCGGATTTATACCGCACACTTTGAAACATCTGCAATAAAATGTACTGAGGTGAATTACATGAATGTTGTATCGGCTGTTTTTCTTGTTGTTTTTGCCGTAATCGGAATTTGTGCATTTGTCCGTGAATTAACAATTTTTCTCTTTCGTAACAGAAAAAATAATACCGTTATGTTTGTTGCTCCCGTCAGCGGAAAATGTGAAAATGCCGAATATATTTTGCGAAGTGCTGCCGCAAAGGTAAAATGGATAAGCAGAGGAAGAAATGACTGTGTAATTTGCCTTGACTGCGGTATGGACGATGAAACAAAAAGGATTTGCCAAAAAATATGTCGTGACTACGGCTTTGCAAAGCTTTTGACAAAACAGGAATTTTTTGAAATGATAAAGTAAAAATCCAAACGAAATTTAAACAAAAATACTGCCACGGAATATGCCGAGGTTTTATAAGGCAGTATGATAAAACTTAATAAACCCAAGACATTGCCATGGCAGTATGAGGCTTTGACTGTAAAAGGTCAAAGCCTTTTTCTTATCAAAAGTCTGTGGGTGCATTTTTACATAAACAGAAAAAGAGTGTAAGAATAGGCATTATAAAAAACACTATTATTATTTGTTTATAATTACATATGTGTCTGTTATATTGTACAAAGAAATGTGAATAAGTTTGTAGACAATTATGATTATATTTTATTGTTTAAATGTGGTAAAATTCAATCAACAAAACAAATTTCCTTACAATAAACTAATATAAAAATTAATGTTGTAAGTGCTGTGAGTTTTGTAATTTCTACTTTGGTAGATTATTAGTTTTATTGTAGACAACAAGAAATAACTTTAAACACGAAAGGAGAGCTAATAATTTATGCAAGAGCGTAAAAAAATATCGCATCTTACACACAGAAATTCAGTTCTAAAAACAATTAGGATGCAACTGAATCCTGTAGGTAAAACAATGGATTATTTTCAAGCAAAGCAAATTCTTGAAAATGATGAAAAGCTTAAAGAGGACTATCAGAAAATCAAGGAAATAGCAGACAGGTTTTACAGAAATTTAAATGAGGATGTACTTTCAAAAACCAGGTTAGATAAATTAAAAGATTATGCTGAAATTTACTATCACTGTAATACGGATGCAGACCGAAAAAGACTTGATGAATGTGCATCGGAATTAAGGAAAGAAATCGTCAAAAATTTTAAGAATAGAGATGAGTATAACAAACTATTCAATAAAAAGATGATTGAGATAGTTCTTCCCAAACATCTTAAAAATGATGACGAAAAGGAAGTTGTAGCCTCATTTAAAAATTTCACAACATACTTTACAGGTTTCTTCACTAACAGAAAAAATATGTATTCGGACGGAGAAGAATCCACGGCAATCGCTTATAGATGCATTAACGAAAATTTGCCTAAGCATCTTGACAATGTCAAGGCCTTTGAAAAAGCAATTTCTAAACTATCCAAAAACGCAATTGATGATTTAGATGCCACTTATTCCGGCTTATGCGGTACAAATTTGTATGATGTTTTTACAGTTGATTATTTTAACTTTTTGCTTCCACAATCCGGAATTACCGAATATAACAAAATCATCGGCGGTTACACAACAAGCGACGGTACAAAAGTTAAGGGTATTAACGAATATATAAATTTGTACAATCAACAAGTATCCAAGCGGGATAAAATTCCTAATCTTAAAATTTTGTATAAACAAATTTTAAGTGAGAGTGAAAAGGTATCATTCATACCGCCAAAGTTTGAAGATGACAACGAACTTTTATCGGCTGTTTCAGAGTTTTACGCAAACGACGAAACCTTTGACGGGATGCTATTAAAAAAAGCAATTGATGAAACAAAGCTATTATTCGGCAATTTAGATAATTCCTCTCTTAATGGAATTTACATTCAAAATGACCGATCCGTGACAAATCTGTCAAACAGTATGTTCGGTTCTTGGTCAGTAATAGAAGATTTATGGAACAAAAATTATGACTCCGTTAATTTAAACAGCAGAATCAAAGATATTCAAAAGCGTGAAGACAAAAGAAAAAAAGCATACAAAGCAGAAAAGAAACTTTCACTTTCGTTTTTACAAGTTTTGATTTCCAATTCTGAAAATGATGAAATCAGAAAAAAGTCTATCGTAGATTACTACAAGACTTCTTTAATGCAACTTACCGACAATTTATCAGACAAATACAAAGAAGCAGCACCTCTGTTCAACGAAAATTACGATAATGAAAAAGGTTTGAAAAATGACGATAAATCTATTTCATTAATTAAAAATTTTCTTGATGCCATAAAAGAAATTGAAAAATTCATCAAGCCTTTGTCCGAAACTAATATTACAGGTGAGAAAAATGATTTGTTTTACAGTCAGTTCACACCATTACTTGATAATATCAGCAGAATAGACATATTATATGATAAGGTCAGAAACTATGTTACACAAAAACCGTTTTCAACAGATAAAATCAAGCTTAACTTTGGCAATTCACAGCTATTAAACGGCTGGGATAAAGACAAAGAAAGAGAGTACGGAGCCGTTTTGCTTTGTAGGGATGAAAAGTATTATCTTGCAATCATAGATAAAAGTAATAATAGTATTTTGGAAAATATTGATTTTCAAGACTGCAATGAAAGCGATTGTTACGAAAAGATAGTTTATAAACTTCTGACTAAAATAAGTGGAAATCTCCCGCGTGTTTTCTTTTCAGAAAAGCGCAAGAAACTTTTGTCACCGTCAGACGAAATACTTAAAATTTATAAAAGCGGCACTTTCAAAAAAGGTGATAAGTTCAGCCTTGATGATTGCCATAAGTTAATTGATTTCTACAAAGAATCATTCAAAAAGTACCCAAATTGGTTAATTTATAACTTTAAATTTAAAAACACAAACGAATATAACGATATCAGCGAATTTTATAATGATGTTGCTTTACAGGGATATAATATTTCAAAAATGAAAATCCCGACATCATTTATTGACAAACTTGTAGATGAAGGAAAAATCTATCTTTTCCAACTCTACAACAAAGACTTTTCACCGCATAGCAAAGGTACTCCTAATCTGCATACACTTTATTTTAAAATGTTGTTTGATGAAAGAAATCTTGAAGATGTGGTGTATAGGCTTAACGGTGAGGCAGAAATGTTTTATCGTCCTGCAAGTATAAAATATGACAAACCAACTCATCCCAAAAACACACCGATAAAAAATAAAAATACACTCAATGATAAAAAAGCAAGCACTTTTCCTTATGACTTAATTAAAGATAAACGCTACACTAAATGGCAGTTTTCACTTCACTTCCCTATTACCATGAATTTTAAAGCTCCGGATAAGGCAATGATCAATAATGATGTCAGAAATCTGCTGAAATCCTGCAACAACAATTTCATCATAGGAATTGACAGAGGCGAAAGAAACTTGCTTTATGTCAGCGTAATTGACAGCAACGGTGCTATAATATATCAGCACTCACTCAATATTATCGGAAACAAGTTTAAAGGAAAAACATACGAAACTAACTACCGGGAAAAACTTGCAACAAGAGAAAAAGATCGTACGGAACAGCGCCGTAACTGGAAAGCAATTGAGAGTATAAAAGAACTCAAAGAGGGCTATATCAGTCAGGCTGTGCATGTTATATGTCAGCTTGTTGTCAAGTACGATGCAATCATCGTTATGGAAAAGCTGACTGACGGATTCAAACGAGGCAGAACAAAGTTTGAAAAACAGGTTTATCAGAAATTTGAAAAAATGCTGATTGACAAACTGAATTACTATGTTGACAAAAAGCTTGATCCCGACGAAGAAGGCGGTTTACTTCATGCCTACCAGCTTACGAACAAGCTTGATAGCTTTGATAAGCTTGGTACGCAAAGCGGTTTTATTTTCTATGTTCGTCCTGATTTTACAAGCAAAATTGATCCCGTTACCGGCTTTGTAAATTTGTTGTATCCTCGATACGAAAACATTGACAAAGCCAAAGATATGATTTCAAGATTTGACGATATAAGATACAATGCCGGCGAGGACTTTTTTGAATTTGACATTGATTACGATAAGTTTCCAAAGACTGCGTCTGACTATCGCAAAAAGTGGACAATCTGTACTAACGGCGAAAGGATTGAAGCTTTCAGAAATCCCGCAAACAATAACGAATGGAGTTATCGTACAATAATTCTTGCAGAAAAATTCAAAGAATTATTTGATAACAATTCTATAAATTATCGTGATTCTGACGATTTGAAAGCTGAAATTCTTTCACAGACAAAGGGCAAATTTTTTGAGGATTTCTTCAAATTATTAAGACTTACCCTACAGATGCGAAACAGTAACCCTGAAACAGGCGAGGATCGTATTCTTTCTCCCGTCAAGGACAAAAACGGCAATTTTTACGACAGTTCAAAATATGATGAAAAGAGCAAGCTTCCGTGTGATGCCGATGCAAACGGTGCGTACAACATTGCCCGCAAAGGTCTGTGGATTGCTGAACAATTCAAAAAAGCCGATAATGTTTCAACTGTCGAACCGGTAATCCACAATGACAAATGGCTGAAATTTGTTCAGGAGAATGATATGGCGAATAATTAAATTCCGACTCTTTAACACGGTACTGTCGTTAAATATCAATCCGACAGTACCGTTGTCAAGGCTTGATATTTGACACAGATAATAAAAGAGTATATAATCTGACTAAGGATACATAGAAAAAGTTTGGTTTTGCCAAGAATGAAGATTCCCCTTTGCTGATAGTCGGCTAACTTCTGCAAACCCAAGTCTTAATATTTATTTTTGTCCATATGGGGTTATTGAACAATGAAAAAGTTATTACAATCTCACATATGTTATTTAAGTTATTTTGAAATTTATGTAACATCATACAAAGCAAGGGTTTAATAACCCTATATAATTTCTACTATTGTAGATACATACTTACTTCGTTGATTTCCTTTTGTTTAATACCACTATATAATTTCTACTATTGTAGATATTACATCTGTCATAAAATCCACATCCAGTTTAATAACCCTATATAATTTCTACTATTGTAGATCATACCACAGAAAAGCGTTCGTGTGAATGTTTAATAACCCTATATAATTTCTACTATTGTAGATCCGATGTACAGCTTGAGCTTATCAGACAGTTTAATAACCCCATATAATTTCTACTATTGTAGATCTCTGAACGATTTGCGATATTTTTTTCTGTTTAATAACCCTATATAATTTCTACTATTGTAGATTCGCTGTACAGCATTTTGCTGACTTTGTTTAATAACCCTATATAATTTCTACTATTGTAGATAATACATCGGCTACTGCGAATGTGGCAAGTTTAATAACCCTATATAATTTCTACTATTGTAGATGGTAGCCTGACCTGTGCTGTTACCAAGGTTTAATAACCCTATATAATTTCTACTATTGTAGATGTTGATATAGTGCGAGGTGCAACCTTGTTTAATAACCCTATATAATTTCTACTATTGTAGATAGGAAACAACCGTTACCGACGACGATTTGTTTAATAACCCTATATAATTTCTACTATTGTAGATCGTAGTTGTCTGCCTGCTGACGAGCGTGTTTAATAACCCTATATAATTTCTACTATTGTAGATAGGTAAACCTCCCAACCGTCAACTACCGTTTAATAACCCTATATAATTTCTACTATTGTAGATCATCCATTGCCATTATTGACAGCCGTAGGGTTTAATAACCCTATATAATTTCTACTATTGTAGATTTCGAGGGCAATCTGCTTGTCTGACTGTTTAATAACCCTATATAATTTCTACTATTGTAGATAAATGGTGTATTGACGGCTGTATTCTGGTTTAATAACCCTATATAATTTCTACTATTGTAGATGAGTAATTCGTCAATCTGTCGTTTTGTGTTTAATAACCCTATATAATTTCTACTATTGTAGATTCCATTTTTCGTGTAACTGTTCAAGCGTTTAATAACCCTATATAATTTCTACTATTGTAGATAGCGTGAAATCTGTTTTTTGCCGTATTTGGTTTAATAGCCCTATATAATTTCTACTATTGTAGATGTATCAATCGTTAAAAGGCTGAAAATCGTTTAATACCCCTATATAATTTCTACTTTTTTAATTAGATAAAAAGGTTACTTACACCGATTAACAACAAATTCATTTTGCAACAAAAATACAAGCCACACACAAACAAAAGCAGAGAGTCCGAAAGCTCTCTGCTTTTTATCGTTTTATAACATTGTACCGAACCATTACAACAAAGTTACCTACATAGCTATGGAAATTATCATAAACAGAAAAAGTCACGACTGCATATGCAATCGTGACCGAGTTGGTGGAGATGATTCGGACACGGAGAAAGTCACGGTTTAAAAATACTTGTGTCTGCCGAGTAAATTAAAAGGCTTTTAAGGAGTGTGATAAATACCTATATAAATACTATAAATTTGAATATCCTTAACTCACCAATTTTCGGCAACAGAAAAGAATATTGCAAGGCAGTTGAAACTGCCTCACCCACACCTCACGCTCAGTGCGTGGTGTGGTGTTTTGGCTTGCAATATACTTTTTGTTGCCGAATTTTTTGTCTATATATATTTTTACACTTTTGCGTGGAAAAGTACGGAAGATTTTTCCATTTTGCTGTCATATAATGTAAAAAGAGGGTGAAACAAGGCAGGTGATTGATATAGATAAAAATCAACAAAAATGCACAACATTAAACGGAGTTTATGAAACAATGAGCGAAATCATAGGCTTTGACAATGTGGTAAAACTGTATGAAAACTTTAAAGGGAGTCAGATAAACTTTCCTACCCGACTTTTTTCTAAGGAATTTGTCCTTGAAGAAGCGCTCAAGGCATATGACGGAACATCGGAATCAATCAATCTGATTGCGACAAAATACTCGTATTCGGAACGAACAATCAGAAAACTATTAAAAAATCATTTAAACTCAATTTAAAAATCTAAAAAGGAGATATTAAACTATGGGATTTATGGACAAATTAAAACAAACTGCTACAAGTGCAAAAGATTCTATGAAGAAGTCTTTTGACGAAACATCTGCCGCTATGAAAGCTCACAATGAAGAAAGCAAGGAATTGAAAAAAGCACTTGACGGCGCAATTGCAAGATATGAAGTTACATATGTGGGCGGTCTTCCTGAGATACCAAAAAGGAAGTCAGGAGCAATTGGACTAAACATTATGCCCGATAAATTTTCTTTCAGACCGACCATAACAACCAAAGAATGGTTTTGCGATTATGATATTCCGTATAATAAAATATCCGAACTCCGCATCGAGAAAAGAACAATATCAACAACAGAAGTTCTTCTTGGCGGTGGTGACAGTGCAAATCAGGAACAGGAGAATGTTATCTGCATTTTATACACAAGTCAGGACAATAAAAAATTGACTCTAAGAGTAGAAATGCTTACAGGTACAACTATTTTTAATCAGGCTGCAAAGTGCCGTGAATTTATGGATTTGCTTAGACAGTATGATATTTTTGACAAATTTGACAGCAAAGATAATAAAACAAATACTTCATCGGATGGAAATGATGTGTTTGCACAATTAGAAAAACTGCAAAAGCTCAAAGAAGCAGGCATTTTGACTGATGAGGAATTTAATTTAAAGAAACAAGAATTATTAAATAAAATGTAACGAAAAGAGGAAATTCATATGGCTGTCGTGATAGTAATTTTAATCATACTGTTAATATTATACTTCTATTCAAAATCACATAGTTTTTCTATGTGGGAAAACATAAAACAAAGTACAAATTTCTTTCTGCTTAAACTAATAGTGTTTTTCTTCATTATAGGCAGTCTTACAAAAATAGTATCAGTAACAACAGAAGTTGGCTTTTTATCGTTTATATCAACAGGCTCGTATGTTTTAGCAGGTATATTTTTTGTTATTATGCTTTTCAGAATTTTCTTTGTACACGATTCAGGAGGCGATGATTTTGGAGAGTAAAGTAGGACGGAACGCAAGACAATGTGTCACTTGCCAATATTGGACAGGTCAAAGTGCAAGAGCTGACAGTCCGAATTTTATAGTATGCGATTTAAAAGAGCGTGCAATATGTAACAAAACAGGTGTCAAAAAAGCAACATGGCAGTCTTGCAGTAATCACGAAAAAAGACATAATCTTTAATAAATAAAAATGCACTCACCAAAAGGCGGTGGGTGCATTTTTGCATAAATAAATGACAGAAAGGAGCAGAACAATGGAAGCATTATGGTTTGTGCTTGGATTTGCTGTGACAACAACAGTTGTACTTGCAACGGAAAAACTTATCATCAAAAACTAAAATCGGAGGTAAAAATGTTTGGACTTATAATGACATTGACTGCAAAAGTCGCTAAGCCTTTGCCAAAAGCAGACAAAACAAACACTTCTTTTGTGATGAAAGAATGTGACAATGCAGATGTAATAAGGCATAGAAAATTAAAAAAGATGTTTCACTTTTATGATTAACGCAAAAGGAAACATCTCTTTTATTTACCATTGACCAAAACCATTTGGTCCTACACAAAACAACTTAAAATCAACTCTTGAAACTTCACTTTTATGAAATCCTATATAAAACTCTTCATTTACAGAACCTTTTTCTGAATTTATTGAAAAAATTTCATAATCCGTAATGCCTGCAAAATTCTTCAACACAGCACCACTTGGTGTGTATTTTCTAAATTCACAATATCCTTCTTCTGTGTAAAATTCAATATTATAATTTCCTTTAATATTAACTTTAAATATAACAAAATCTTCATCATTAGCTGTATAATAAAGATTGCCTATATTTTCTTTATCATACATACCATTTGATGGCGGCATAAGTGAAACTAAATGATCATTTTCAGAACAATAATCCTCAGGTTTGCAATACTGAACATCTATATTAATATCATAATCTAACACATCATCTGAATATTCGAAATCAGAATTAAACGATTTCACATAATTAAATTTAACACCCTTAACATTTAAAGTCGTTAATTTAACTTTCGGAGTTGTCTCGATAGGTTCGGTAACTTTTATTTTGGGAGTTTTTGAAGATTGCTCCTCTTTTGATGCAGAATTCTTTGTATGAGTAGTTTCGAATTCTGTGTAACTTAAACTGCGTTCATATTCGTAATTTCGAATAAACTCAATATTATATTTTTCAATATCGTTAAGTACACTATCATCAAATTTATCAGCATCTATCGTTCCCTTATACCAACTTTTTGAATCAAAATACTGCTGAATATAATCGGTATTAAATTTGCGACCATGGCGAGCATAAATTTCGTTCCTCGCCAATTCAAGCTCACGGTCAGACAGAAATTCCAAATCCGTTTCAGTAAGCATAATGGAGTCACTGTTAAACAATATATATTCGCTAATATCAATTGTTTCGTCCGGAATTACATCAGTGAAATCTTCAATAGATTCTTTCGTAAAATCAATATCACCTAACATTTGATTATTCGCAATCGGTTCACCTGAATCTGTCGTATCGGTAGATTTATTACTAAAGAACAGATATGCAAAAAATACTAACAAAACTGTAGTGATTGATAAAAGAACTATCAAAATAACAGTTGAAAGCCGAACCATTCGTGGTGATTTTTTCTCATTTATCTTTTTCTGAACAGGTATATCGAAATTATCCTCGTAATTATTTTCAGATTTAGTTGTTGAAATATCAATATTTTCTTCATCAGCGTCATCAGTTTCACGATTTAATTTAGAAATACCATCTGTGTCGAATCCGTTTGATAATTCATTTTCTGACATAAATTAACCTCCGTAATATATTTAATAAATTCAAATTAAATATATTTTTCTGAGCAAGCCAGCCATAAAATATAATCAACTTCAGCAGGATGTCTGCCTGTTAAATCTGCTATTTCCGAAATCATATCAAAAACTTCGTCATCCGATACCTCTTTTCTATCGGACAAACCTAATCCTTCACAACCTAAAATTGTCTTTGTATAACCGTTAGGATTTGCAATGTCATAGCCTATATTTCTAAGATATTCGGCAACAAGAGAAACCGCCATTTCAGAAAATTTATCTTCACTTTTAGAATCAGAAAGATTATGAACAAGGCTCTTTAAAGTATTATCCTTTTCAATAAATGTGCGATAGTAATTGTCAATACTGCCATAATTTCTTTCAAATTCAAGCAATTTAGGAATATTAACAGATATCAATTCTCTCATTTGCTTTGCAGTCGATTGGCTGGCAACAACTATACTTTTAAGTTGTTCAACAAGTTCATCAGGATTACAACTAAGAATATATTCAGGTCTGTAATTACCAAAAATCTTATCAACTTCTATAATTTCACCTGTATCAATATCAAAATATTTCTTAAGCCTACTCCACTTACTGCGTGTGCTTAACATTGAATAAACCATAGCTTTAATGTGGTCTTGTATATCAAAAAAATTTCCGTCTATCCTTTTATCAATCTGTTTTTTGATAAATGTATTTTCCCAAAACATCTTCTTAGCTTCCGCACCATACTTTTCTGTCATGGCAGCACGAGTCAGATTATCAACTGCTGTTATTGTAAAACGAAGTGTATTTGTTGAATTAACACTCATATTTATCGCTCCTTTATTCTCTCTTTCGTCATTTTTGGAACCTTGTGCAAAGAAAGATGATAATATTCCCCTTATTGCGGTAGCTTTCAAAGTATTACGCTTTTTAGCATATTCTTCAAGCCGGGTATTTAGTTCGTCATCAACTCTTGCCTTTACTTCATAATTAAGATTTGCACTCGGTCTTCCCAATTTTGGATTGTTTGTTTTTTTTATATAAGCCGTCAAATAGACCTCCGTTTCTCTTGCCACATAACAATTTCTATGATACAATTATTTTGCTAAGCAAAGAGCAGTGTTGACAAGCACACCACTCTCTGCTTCATTCCGCTCTGACCTCACAGTCAGAGCTTTTCCTTTTCCCCCGACAAAATCTCATATTTTGTCGAGTAAGCATCTGCAAAAGTAAACACACAAGCAATAACGCATATATAAGCTTACTTTCTTTTCGCTGTAACTACATTATATATTTTTAGGCTCAAAAATGCAACACTTTTTTGAAAAAATTTTAATTATTTTTAATACTTTTTAACTTATTACAATTTAAAATCTATTCACTTATATTAAACGCAATTATAAAAAAACCGCAATCAAGATACTCTTCTGTATCATGATTGCGGTTCTTATTTGGTGGAGATGAGGGGAATCGAACCCCTGTCCGAAAAAATCTTGCCAAGGGTTTCTCCGAGCGCAGTTGGTGTTTTAAATCTCCCTCGGTGCATCGCCCATCAACAGGCTATGCACTTTGGCAGCTCCTAAGCTGTGACAGGGTTCGGAGCGCTCCCCTGTTCACATTTACCTCTAATCGACGCCCCTTACACAGCCGAGGTACTCTGTGCAGGAACGAGCAGCACTCAGGCTGCTAAAGCAACTGTTTTGTTGTCAGTTAATTTTAAAGTTGCGGATTTTATGGCGGTTCCGCACCGCCGCTCGCTTACCAAGGTTTGAAATCCCCGTCGAAACCTTTACATCCCCATATTCAATTTAAAAATTTTATATTGAAAACCTGTATTCGGTAACAGGCTTATCAAGTATTTTTTCACAACAGACAAGACAACATTCAATATGCTTTGTGTTCTGCTCAATCGGTGAATATATCACAGCTGTTTTCAAATCGCTTTTGTTCGAATCATCCATTGCAAAAGCAACAACTCCGTCATCGGTTGCCAATCCGCCCATACCTTTGAAAGGTTTGTCAAGCTCATCCGAAAGACAGAATGTCAACGATAATTCGTTATTGCCCGAATACTCAACATACGGAAACACAATATCATTTTTGAAAAATTCCTTCATTTCGGAATCTTCGGCTGAATTCAAAAGTTTAAGATTTTTAATCACAATCTGATTTTCACCGTCAAAAATTTCAATCGGAATATTTACTTCCTTGCCAACTTCAAGGCTGAGTTTTGCTAACGGATAATCTGTCTTTTGATATTTTGAAAATATTATTTCAACATTCTTTGTCAAATCAAGCAAAGACAAATCATCAATCTTATTCTCAAGTTCAATAAAGTTAATGAACAGAGAATCAAGAGGAGCGTCGAAAAAACTATCGCTCTTCCAACCGAGTTTCATAAACTCTGAGATGATATATGACCTTGTTAATTCGCAACATTCAAGCGTTTCGCCGCATACTGAGTCAAAGTCAAAACGCTGTCCGTCAATTACAATTGCGGAAAAATCATCTGACAAATCAGAATTATTTTTCTTTTCAAGAATGATATTTTCTCTCAAAGTCAAATCTTCACAGCAAATATCATCTTTGGAACAATTGAAATTCAACAGAACAAGCTCGGTTTTATCGGACGAATTTGCAAAACCAAGCACGGAATAATCGGTATCAAAGGCAGAAAAGTCCCGCCCGATTAAAGCGAAATCGCTGTATTCCGAAATATTTTCGTACAAGCTACGCAAACTCATAATAACACCAAACTATCTTCTCTGTTCTTTAATGGCACGCTCCATATCACGCTTTGCGGAGCGTTCTGCCATATCGGCACGCTTATCGTATAGCTTTTTACCTTTGCAGAGTCCAACCTGAAGTTTGACCTTGCTGTCTTTAAAATAAAGGCTGATTGGGATAAGTGAATATCCCGTCTGCTTAACCGTGCCGTAGAGCTTTAAAATCTCTTTTTTGTGCATAAGAAGCTTTCTCACACGCATCGGATCACGGTTAAAGATGTTTCCCTGTTCGTAAGGAGAAATGTGCATTCCGTTGACAAAAATTTCGCCGTCAACAATTGAACACCAGCTGTCCTTGAGATTTACTCTGCCGGCACGCAAGGATTTTACTTCCGTACCGCAAAGCTCAATTCCGGCTTCATAGGTTTCCTCGACAAAATAATCGTGTCTTGCCTTTTTGTTCTGAGCAATCGTTTTCATATTTGCCACTGCACATCCTCCTTTCTACTGTGGAATACAAGATTATACTACTGTTTTGACAATTTGTCAATAGTTTAAACCAAGAAATTAAATTTCATTTCTGCCCTCAAGAGCCTTTGCAAGAGTGTATTCATCGGCATATTCAAGGTCACCGCCAACGGGGATACCGTAGGCAAGTCTTGTCACCTTTACACCAAGCGGCTTTAAGAGCTTTGAAATATACAGAGCCGTTGCATCGCCCTCAACGGTCGGGTTGGTTGCCATAATGACCTCCTCAACCGATTCCTCGTTAAGCCTTGCAAGCAGTTCTTTTATTGTAAGGTTGTCGGGGCCGATATCGTTAAGCGGTGAGATTGAACCGTGGAGAACATGATAAACACCCTTAAATTCGTGGGTATTTTCAATAGCCGTAGCATCTCTCGGAGTTTCAACAACGCAGATAACAGAATGATCCCTTGCGGGATTTGCACACACGGGACAAAGGTCTTTGTCTGTAAGATTACAGCATTTACTGCAATAGTGAATCTTTGTGTGGGCATCCATCACCGCACCCGCAAGCTGTTCCGCTTCTGTTTTTGACAGATTGAGAACATAATATGCAAGTCTTTGAGCGGTTTTGTTACCGATTCCCGGCATTCTTTCAAACTGCTCCACCAAATTTTCAAGCGGAGCAACATTATATCCCGACATAATCAGAACATTCCCGGAATGTTAAGTCCGCCTGAGATTGTTTCCATTTTGTCCTCTTTTTCCTTAGCGGCTGCTCTGATTGCCTCATTTGCGGCAGCCATAACAAGGTCTGAGAGCATTTCTACATCCTCGGGATCAACAACTTCGGGTGAAATTTCAACCTTTGTGAGTTCCATTTTGCCTGTTACTGTAACCTTAACTGCACCGCCGCCGGCTGTTGCCTCATACTCTTTTGTCTCGAGTTCCTTTGATGCAGCCTCCATATCATCCTGAAGTTTCTGAGCCTGACGGGCAAGCTGCTGAATGTTGTTTGCTCCGCCGCTGCCGTAACCCTTTGGTAATCTTGCTTTCATAATTTTATCTTCCTTTCGGTTATTCTTGTGTTATTATTACATCGCTTCCCTGCAAACTTTCAATAAGCTTGTCAACGGGATCGGTTTTTTCTTCTTGTTTTGCACTCGGTCTTTTATACGGGCCGAGATTATAGTGCTGACCTGTTGTTTCTAAAATAAGCTGACGGATTTCCTGTCGTCTTTCGTTATTTTTGAGGAGTTCAAAAGCCATTTCATTATCTGTGTCAATCAGCAAATATTTTCCGCTTGTGTAAGCGGCAGAATTTGCAAATGCCGCCGCAATTGCCCTTGAAACAGGTTTCATATTGTTGACTACCTCTGCCCAATCGGGAAAAGGCTGTGCGTTATTATAGATTGCATCAAGGTCAACGCTCTGTCTTTGAGATGTTTTCTTAGGCTTTTGCTGTGCAGAAACGGGTTGTTCCTGTATTGGCTGAACGGGCTGTTTCGGTGTCGGCATCTCAACAGGAGGCGTCGGAATTACCGGCTCGTCCTTTATTTCTTCCGAAACAGGTTTTGTTTCCTGTAATTTTTCGGGTTCGGAATTTTGAACCTCGGGTTTTGGAGTTTCACTTTGAACAGACTGTGGTACAGTTTGCACCTGTTCGGGAACATAGTTCACCTTTATTCCCTTTTTAACAGCCTTTTCAAGGGCGGTTACCCTTGCGGTCAAAGCCTCAATTGTACCGTCAAGTTCTGCCGATGACAGCTTTACAACCGCCATTTCAAGCTCTGTTCTGTCGCCTGTTCCCCTGCCCATATTCTGATATGCCTTTGAAAGCACATCCATATAATATACAATGTCGGCAAGCGAGAGGTAATCCGACTGCGTTTGAGCCTGTTCGAACTCATCATCAGCCATAATCACGATATCCCTCGGATTTTTTACCGACTTTATGAGCATAAGCGTTCTGAAATGCGAAAGCAATTCATCACAAAGCCTTGCCATATCCTTTGACTCACCGTAAAGCCTGTCAACAATTTCAAGTGCCTTTGCGGTGTTCTTATTGATTACGCAGTTAGAAAGCTCAAAAAGATATGTCTTTCTCGCAAGTCCTGCGGCACTGCGAACAACATCTTCATCAATTTCCGAGCTGATTGCAATGCATCTGTCAAGAAGCGAAAGAGCATCTCGCAACGCACCGTCTGCAACAGATGCGGCAAGCATTGCGGCACTGTCGCTCAGTGTCACGCCCTCCTGATTTGCAACATAGAGCAGTCTGTCTGCTATTGCACGAGGCGGGATTCTGTGAAAATCGAAACGCTGGCAGCGTGACAGAATTGTCTGCGGAAGCTTGTGAACTTCGGTAGTTGCCAGAATGAATATGACATGCTCGGGAGGTTCTTCAAGTGTTTTGAGCAAGGCATTGAATGCCTCGGTTGTGAGCATATGAACCTCATCGATGATGTAAACTCTGTATTTGCACTTTGCGGGCTTGAACTGAACCTCGTCAATAATCTGACGGATATCATCAATTTTTCTGTTGGATGCGGCATCCATTTCGACAATGTCGAGGATACTGCCGTCGTCAATTCCCTTGCAGATTTCACATTCACCGCAGGGATTTCCGTTTACGGGATGAAGGCAATTGACTGCCTTCGCAAGAATTTTTGCACAGGTAGTTTTGCCCGTACCTCTTGAACCCGTAAAAAGATATGCATGGTTAAGACGGTTGGTGCTGATTTCATTTAAAAGAGTTGTGGTTATGTGTTCCTGTCCCGAAACATCGGCAAAGGTTTTCGGTCGCCACTTTCTATAAAGTACCTGATACAAAAAATTCACCCCGCAATCAACAAAAAATGCAAGCCGTCAGCCGAAATAACGGCAATCGTACAAATGAGTGAACGACAGACTTACTGCATCGCATCGGCAATACTGCTTAATGCTGCTCGGTTCCCCGCCTGACATGATTCACAGACCCCAATCGTACAGGGCCTGTCGCTCACTTAATTGCACGCTTTTTGACTTCTTGCAATTCTGAACTAAATTATTCATTTCTTTATTCGTAAAAAGAAATATATTGTACAAAAGAACACCATTGCAAGACAAGCTGATTGTTCAGTCTGCTTCACAACGAGCTTATTATACCATAACCGATTAATAAAATCAATAGGTTTTGGTTATTTTTATTGTTTGCAGTCGCAGAAAGATATCGTCTGTTTTGCTGTGGCGAACCGTGTTCACCGCTACGGTCATATATACGCTTTGATATTAATACGGTCGGGAAACATAGATTTGCATTTTGCAATCCATATACCCGACCGAAATTTTACATTTTAGACTTTCAATTTTTAATTTGCTAAGATTTCCCTTGCGACGAATACACCGCCGGCGCTGGCATGAGAAAGTGAATGTGTAACGCCACTGCCGTCACCGATGATATAAAGTCCCTTGTGGGGCGACTCGAGATGCCCGTCAACATCAACTTCCATATTATAGAACTTAACCTCAACACCGTAGAGAAGTGTGTCATCGTTGGCTGTGCCGGGGGCAATTTTGTCAAGGGCATAAATCATTTCGATGATACCGTCAAGGATTCTCTTTGGAAGCACAAGACTCAAATCGCCCGGTGTTGCGTCAAGAGTCGGAACAACAAGTCCTTCTTTGATTCTGCTCGGATTGCTTCGGCGACCTCGAATCAAATCACCGAAACGCTGAACAATTACACCTCCGCCCAGCATATTGCTAAGACGGGCAATGCTTTCACCATAACCGTTGCTGTCCTTGAAAGGCTCTGAAAAATGCTTGCTGACGAGGAGTGCAAAGTTTGTGTTCTCTGTCTGCTTTGCCTTGTCCTCATAGCTGTGACCGTTTACTGTGATAATGCCGTTTGTGTTTTCGTTTACAACGCAACCCTTCGGATTCATGCAGAATGTACGCACATTGTCCTCGAACTGTTCTGTGCGGTAAACAATCTTGCTTTCGTAGAGTTCGTCTGTGAGGTGTGAAAAGATTGCGGCAGGGAGCTCCACACGAACACCGATGTCAACACGGTTCGACTTTGTGGGAATATTAAGGTTATGACAAACATGTTCCATCCACTTGCTGCCGCTTCTGCCGACTGAAACAATGCACTTTTTGCACTCATAATTTTCATCGGCTGTGTCAACAAGATAACCTTCCTTATCATTGCCGTTCTTGAGTTCAACATTTTCAACAGGTGTATCAAAGTAGAAATCAACCTTGTTTTCAAGATAATCATAAAGATTTTTAAGCACAATGTAGTTGATGTCCGTACCGAGATGACGGACTGATGCGTCAAGAAGATTAAGCTTATTCTGTAAACAAAGTTTCTTAAAGCTTGTGCCTGCTGTGGAATAAAGCTTTGTACCCTCTCCGCCGAACTTCATATTGATTTTGTCAACATATTCCATAAGCTCAATAGCTTTTTTCTTGCCGATATGTTCGTAGAGCGTGCCTCCGAAATCGTTTGTTATGTTGTACTTGCCGTCCGAAAACGCACCCGCACCGCCGAAACCGCTCATAATGGAACAGGTTTTGCATGAAATGCAATTTTTAACTTTGTCACCGTCAATCGGACATTTTCTCTTTTCAAGAAGATGACCTTTTTCAAATACGGCAACCTTTATTTCAGAGTTGTTTGTTACAAGCTCATATGCAGAAAAAATTCCGCCCGGACCTGCTCCTACAATAATAACATCGTACTTTTTCATTATCATTTTCTCCTTTATTTGTTGTGGGTAACATTTAAGGGCAATAAAAAAACCGCCAAAACATAATACTACGCCCCTTAACGGGGATTATAGTAAACTGTTTAAGGCAGTTTGTAGAAACACCCGTCCGTATTACGGGCTTATACAATCCAACTTCTGCACACGGCAGAAAACTGTTCTGATAAAAGTCATCAAAACCTTGGTAATTGTAACAAATAACATCACAATTGTCAACAAAAAAACGCAAAAATTTAAAATCTGTTATTTTTCCTTTATCGCATAAAAGCTACACAATAATTATGCTTGCCGACAAATGCATAAATATTATTCAATCTTTTCGGCAACCTCACCAAGACGCTTGTAGATGCTGTTTTCGGGAACATAACCTCTTACAAACGAAAGCGGATAGATGTTGGTGTTTCTGCCGATTACCGAACCGGGGTTAAGAACGCTGTTGCAACCTACCTCTACATGGTCACCGAGCATTGCGCCGAACTTTTTAACATTTGTGTCAACCTTATCGCCGTCGCAAAGAACAGTTACAAGGCTCTTGTCACTCTTGAGGTTTGATGTGATTACACCTGCGCCTGTGTGTGACTTGTAGCCGAGAATACTGTCACCGATGTAGTTATAGTGCGGAGTCTGAACACCGTCAAAAAGAATTGAATTTTTAAGCTCTGTTGAGTTACCTACAACTGCGCCTCTGCCGACAATTGCATTACCTCTGATAAAAGCACACTGTCTGATTTCGGCATCTTCACAGATAATGAGCGGTCCGCCGAGATATGCGGAGTCAAAAACCTTTGCACTTTTTGCAACCCACACATTTTCTCCCCTCTGCTCGTAGATTTCGGGATCAAGAGTTTTTCCGAGTTCAATAATAAATTCGCTGATTTTCGGAAGAGCCTCCCACGGATAATCAACGGTTTCAAGCAAGGGCTTTGCAATAGTCCTGCTGTAATCAAACAGATTTTTTGCCAATAATTTTTCGTTTTCCATTTTTAAAATTTACTCCCAATATATATTATTATTTTAAAGAATTTTAAAGTTTTATACCTCAACAAAGAACAGCCAGTAACCGCTTGCGTCCTTTCCCGCAACAAACTCAACTCCTCCGCTTATGTACTTTGAAAATACATAGCTTTTGCCGTTCTGAGGATTTGTCACGGTGGCACAACTGCCCTCATGAATCCAACGCTCGTTGAAAACATTAATTCCCTTGATGAGAAAAGCCTCTTTTGAGGTTTTGCCGACAAATCTGTAATTTTTCATAAAATCAGCCCTCTTTAACCTTTTGCGGTGACAGCCTGTTGTCAAGACCTGTCTTTTTAAACACAAGCACAACGGCAACGGCACAAATCACACCGAGTAACATTCCGCAGAGAACATCTGACGGATAATGAACATAGTTATAAAGTCTTGAGAATACAATAAAAAGTGCAAGTACAAGTGCAGGAATTCCGAATCGTTTGTCCTTGATAAGCATGACGGTTGCCGCCGCAAGTGACGAACAGCTGTGTCCCGAAGGAAAGCTGCTGCCTGACGGAATGGCTATGTTAAGCCCAAAGTCGGGATTCAACTCAGACGGTCTTGCTGAATAATCGATATTCACCATAAACGGCCGTGGTCGGTTTATAAGATTTTTTATTCCGATTTCACCGACAAGAAAGCCGATTGCCATTGCAACAAGCATCATAACTCCCATTGAGCGAGTTTTTTTAAAAATTATAAACACAATGCCGACTGCAATCCAGAAAAGTCCCATTTCACCAATATAGCTGAAAAAAGCCATAATCGGATCAAGAAAAGAGCATTTAAATGTGTTCTGAATAAATTCAAGAACCGAGGTGTCAAATGATTGAATCATATCAAAGAATGACATATCATTTTCCTTTCATAGTATCATTATAACAACCAAAAAACAGAATGTCAAATTAAATAAATTTTAAGTTATTCACATTCATATTTTGCAAGTTTAGCATAAAGTGCTTCGTCAACAACAGCCTCAACCGAAAGTCCTTCGGCAACATATTCTTCATAAATGAGAGTGCCTTTGTTGCGGATTTCATTTGCAAGACCTGCCTGTGCAAACGGCAGAAGAAGTTTTACTCTTTTCATTCTGACGGGAAGATTGTTCTCAATTGCATTAAGAAGTTCGTCTATACCCGTGCCGTTCTTTGCGCTTATGCGAACACAGGCTTTGAAGTCCTGTGCAAGCATAGTTTCGTCAAGCAAATCGCACTTGTTGAGAACGGTTATAATCGGTGTGTCACCGCAGCCGAGGGATTCAAGCAAGTCGGTTGTAACCTGCATATGTGTTCTTGCCTCGTCACTTGATGCGTCACATACATTTAGAATAATATCCGACTGTGCCGCCTCTTCAAGGGTTGAGCGGAATGCTTCAACAAGGTGGTGCGGAAGTCTGCGAACAAGTCCTACCGTGTCAATCATCATAACGGTTACACCGCTCGGAAGCTTCAACGCTCTTGAGGTGGGATCAAGCGTTGCAAAAAGCTTGTCCTGTGCAAGCACACCTGCGTCCGTAAGGCAGTTCATAAGAGTTGACTTGCCTGCGTTTGTGTAGCCGACAATCGCACAGGTTATTACACCGTCTTTTTTTCTGCGTGAACGCAACATCTGACGATGCTTTTCAAGGTCGGAAAGCTCTTCTTTCAGGCTTTCAATTCTTCTGCGGATATGTCGTCTGTCGGTTTCAAGCTTTGTTTCACCCGGACCTCTTGTGCCGATACCGCCGCCGAGTCTTGACATTGCGATACCTTTGCCCGTAAGTCTTGGGAACATATATTTAAGCTGTGCAAGCTCAACCTGAAGCTTACCCTCTTTTGATCTTGCTCTCTGTGCAAAAATATCGAGAATAAGCGTTGTTCGGTCAATTACTCTGACATCTGTTTCAGCCTCGATATTTTTAATCTGTGTCGGAGAAAGCTCGCTGTCGAACACAAGCAAATCTATCTCCTGTGATTCACAGATTTCGGCAATCTCGGCAAGCTTTCCTGTGCCGACAAAAGTACCCTTTTCAATTTTTTGCAGATTCTGCGTTACCGACAAAACGGGATCTGCTCCCGCACTTTTTACAAGTTCAAAAAGTTCGTCAAGTGACGCCTGTGCGTCATATTCACCCGTGTCAACACTGACGAGCAATGCACGGGTAATTTTTTCTTCGTTACTTTTAAGCTCCATAAAATCCTCACTTGAATTTATTTATTCATACTTTTGTCAAAACAGGTTTTCATATCCTCATCCGTGATTTTTCGGATAGGCTTGCACGGATTTCCCACGGCTACGCAGTCGGACGGAATATCCTTTACAACAACGCTTCCGCCTCCGATTACAACATTACTTCCGATTGTGACGCCCGGCATGACCTGAACTCCTCCGCCAATCCACACATTGTCGCCGACGGTAATCGGATAGGCATATTCAAAGCCTGCGTTTCTTCTCGGATAATCAACAGGATGACCTGCCGTGTAAAATCCGCAGTTTGGTGCAACAAAAACATTGTCGCCGAATTTCACCTTTGCACAGTCGAGAATAACCATATTGTGGTTTGAATAGAAATTCTTACCGAGTTCGATATTGTAGCCGTAGTCGCACCAGAACGGAGCGGTAATGTAGAAATTTTCCTTTGTACTGCCGACAATTTTCTTTATAAGAATTTTTTGAGTCTCTTCATCTTCAAACGGAAGATTGTTATACTCTCTGCAAAGATTTTTAACCGAACAGCGTTCATTACGAAGCTGTTTGTCGCCCATTGCATTATACATCTGCGAATTAAGCATTTTTTCTTTTTCAGTCATAATTTTCTCCGTTAATAAATCACATAACAAAATTTACATAACAACGCTTATTATATTATAATCTCACCTTCAATACAAGTAAATCCAAAAATTAATTTACTTTTCAACTGACAATAAAATTCAATTTTAAAATCCATAGGGAGGATAATGGGACAGCAGGCTTTTGTATAATATAGTTACATTGAAAATATCAATGAAATTTGCAGAAAAAACGATTGAATTATGAGATTCCGTTTTTATTTGAGGAGGAATTATTATGGAAGAAAAAAGAAAAACCGTCACATCAACCGAAGTAAAACGCAGATACAATCAAAAAGTTTACAGTCAAATTTTATTTTCCGCCCCAAAGGAACTTGTTGAGGAATTCAGAGGAATATGCAGAAATATCGGAATTTCACAGGCAAGTGTTTTCAAAAAGTTTATCGCCGATTTTGTTGAAAAGTACAGATAAAATCAAAACCACTCGTTGAACGGATGGTTACACTCTGCAGAAAAGCCCGAAATTCAAGCTGACCGAATTTCAGGCTTTTTATTTTTGGATTTTAAAATTTTTTCAACCTGCTGTTTCAATTTGCAAAAAATTTTAAGAATATATATTCAAAGAAATAAAATTGTGGTATAATGATGAAGAATATAAACAAGGTATGTACAGACAACACAGGTTGTCTGTAATTAAGGAAGTGGCAAAATGAAAAAACTGTTTACTATTATTGTGTGCAAGGTTCTGAAATTTGTCGGAGGATTGCTCGGCAAGGGCAGCAGTCTGCCGGGACAGATTGCGCTTAAACTCTGTCCCGATATTCTCGGACGAATTGAACTGCCGAAATATATTGTTGCCGTAACAGGCAGTAACGGCAAAACATCTACCGTTGAGATGATTGCACATATTCTTTGTGAAAGCGGCAAAAAGGTTGCCTGGAACAAAGAGGGTTCTAACCAGATTGAGGGTGTTACAACTCTTATTCTCGGCAGTTGTACTCTTTCGGGCAAGGTTAAATCGGATATTCTTCTCATTGAAAGTGACGAACGCTTTGCAAAATATACCTTCAAATACATCACACCGACTCATTATGTTATCACAAACCTTTACCGTGACCAGCTCACACGAAACGGTCATCCGGAATGGGTTTACAATGCCGTAAAGGATAGTATTCATCCCGAAACTCAGCTTATTCTTAATGCCGACGATCCGCTTGTTTCGTGCTTTGGCTACGGCAGGGATAATGTTGTATGGTTCGGTGCAGGCAATCTTCCGACCGATACAAAGGAGTTTGTCGGTGTTTATAATGACGGCGCATATTGCCCTCACTGCAAATCTCCTATGACATATTCAAGCTATCACTACGACCATATCGGCAACTATGAATGCCCTAACTGCGGTCTTAAAAGACAGGATACAAGCTACACAGTTACATCTGCCGATCTTGAAAAAGGCGAAATTACAATCAACAATAAGTACAAGATTGAACTTACGCTCAAATCGCTTTATAATGTTTACAATTTGCTTGCGGCATTTACCGTTGCATCAATCACAGGTGTTGACGGCAACACAATTGCAAAGAGCCTGAGCAATTATGTTCTTAAAAACTTCCGTGTTGTAACATTCACGCTCGGAAACAGAAAAGGTACGCTTGTTACATCAAAACATGAAAACAGCATTTCGTACAATCAGTCACTCAAGCTTGCCGCATCCGACAAGGATAAGTGCGATGTTTTGATTATTGTTGACGCAGTCAGCAGAAAGTATTTTACAAGCGATGTTTCATGGCTTTGGGACATCAACTTTGACCTTCTCAAAAGCGACAATGTAAAGAACATTGTGCTTGCAGGAACATATTGCAACGACCTTGCAACAAGATTTTCTTTCTCAAAAGTTGACAGGAACAAAATCAAGGTTATCAAGGACATTGAAGAAGCCGTTGATTATCTTGACAATGACCGCAAAGAAAAGATTTATGTAATTACCTGTTTCTCGGACAAGGGTAAATTTCTTGAAAAGGTAAAGGTGGACTGATTATGAAAATTCTTCATTTGTATCACGATATAATGAACCTGTACGGAGAATATGCCAATGTTTCTGCGCTTGAAAGAATGCTTGAAAAGAGCGGTGTGAAATTTACAACCGACAGGCTTACCCTGTTTGACAATGCCGACCTGGGCGATTACGATTTTATCTACATCGGTTCGGGTACAGAAAAAAATCAGAAGCTTGTTTTGCAGGATTTTAAAAAATACAAGGATTTCCTCGTTGAATACATCAACAGCGGCAAGGTAATTCTTATGACGGGCAACTCGTTTGAAATGCTCGGAAAAACAATTACAGACTCTGACGGCAAGGTTTTTGACGGACTCGGAATTTATGATTTTACAGTTACCGAGCAGAACAAACGCAGGATTACAGGCGATATTGTTTATACATCTGACATTCTCACAAAACCGATTGTCGGCTTTGTAAACAAGTGCAGTGAAATTAAAGGTATTGAAAATCATCTTTTCACTGTTAAACACGGACTCGGTGACTACGAAAACGCTAAAACGGAGGGTTTGAAGGACAAGAACCTTTTTGCTACTCATGTTACAGGGCCTATTATGATTAAAAATCCGCATTTTCTTGAATACATTGCTTTGCAGATTTCAAAAAATACGGATGGCCTCAAGCCGTGTACGGATTACCTTGACTATGAAAGAGCAGGCTACGAAATTACTCTCGGCGAACTCACAAAAAGATTTGAGGAGTAAGTTTTAATGAACAACGACAATCTTCTTCAGCTTGAGGGAGCAATTGAAAGCGTGGTTTTCCGAAACGATGAAAACGGCTACACGGTAATTGAGCTTGCTGACGGTGACGATTATTTGACCGCTGTCGGAATTATGCCGCAGGTGTCGTCGGGTGATGTTGTAAAGCTTACCGGCAAATATACAAATCATCCGAGCTACGGCAGACAGTTTGCCGTGCAGATTTGCGAAATCAGCAGACCTACCGAGGCGGCTGATATTCTGCGTTATCTGTCATCCGGAGCTATCAAGGGAATCGGCACTCAGACCGCACAAAGGCTTGTAAAGGAATTTGGCGAGGCAACGCTTGATGTGCTTGAAAATCAGCCCGAAAGAGTTGCAATGCTGAAAGGAATTTCTTCGCAAAAAGCCGAGGATTTTTCAAAGCAGTTAAAGCAGAACACAGGCGTGCGAACACTCATGCTTTTTCTCGGCGAGTACGGAATTTCAAACACCGCATCGGTCAAAATTTTCAACGCTTACGGTCCCGGCTGTGTCGATTTAATCAAGAAAAATCCGTACATTCTCTGTCAGGGTGATTTTGGGGTATCGTTTGAGAGTGCGGATTTTATTGCTAAAAAAGAAAAATTAGAACCCGATTCAAATGTCCGTATGCGTGCAGGAATCGTACACATTCTTCATCACAATGAGCGAAACGGTCACACCTGTCTGCCAAAGGAAAAGCTGCTGAAGGTTTCAACCGATTTTCTCGGAATTGACGGTGAAAAGGTTTCGGAGTGCATGGAAGAAATGCTGTTTGACCGTTCGCTTATCGAAGATAAGATTGACGGCAAAAAATTTGTGTTCCCCCCCAATGTTCACCTCTGCGAAATGTACATAGCCTCAAGAATAAAGATGTTGCTTAAATTTCCGTCAGAGAAAATTAAAAACATTGACAAGGCGATTGAAAAATGTGAAAAAGAGGACGGAATCGAATATGCCGATTTGCAAAAGAAAGCAATCACTATGGCACTTACCGAGGGTATGCTCGTTCTGACGGGCGGTCCGGGTACAGGAAAAACGACAACCCTCAATGCTATAATAAAAATAATGAAAGCAAACGGCAAAACTGTTTTGCTTTCTGCCCCCACAGGCAGAGCGGCTCAACGAATGAGTGAGCTCACGGGCGATGAGGCAAAAACTCTGCACAGACTGCTTGAGGTCAGTTGGGATAAACATGACAACCCCGTTTTCAACAAAAACGAACGCAATCAGCTGAAATGCGACGCATTGATTGTTGACGAGGTTTCAATGGTTGACACATTCATTATGGAAAGCGTTATGAGAGCGCTTTCCACAGGATGCAGACTTATTCTTGTAGGCGACTCCGACCAGCTCCCCTCAGTAGGTCCGGGTAATGTGCTCGGAGATCTTATCGAAAGCGGACTTATTCCCGTTGTACGGTTGAATGAAATTTTCCGTCAGGCACAGCAGAGCCTTATTGTCACAAACGCACATAAGATTGTGAACGGTGAAATACCCATTCTTAATTCCGCCGACAAGGACTTTTTCTTTCTTCAAAGGAACAATAAATCAGAAGTTTCAACGGTAATAGCTGACCTTTGTGCAAATCGTCTGCCAAAGGCATACGGATATTCTCCGTTTGAAAACATTCAGGTGCTTGCTCCGTCCAAAAAAGGTGAACTCGGAACTGCCGAGCTTAACCACAAATTGCAGGCGGCGCTAAATCCGAAGGATGACGATAAGGCGGAAATCACAATCGGATCAAAAACCTTTCGTACAGGCGACAAGGTTATGCAGATAAAAAACAACTATGATATTCGCTGGTTTCGTGAAAACGGCGAAACGGGCGAAGGAATTTTCAACGGTGACATAGGAATCATCACAAAGATTGACAGAAAGACAAAATCGCTTGTCGTTAAATTTTTTGACAAGATTGCAAGATACACCTTTGAATTTGCGGGCGACCTTGATTTTGCCTACGCAATCACGGTGCATAAAAGTCAGGGCAATGAATTTGACGCAGTTATTATACCGATGTTTTCGGGACCTCCTCAGCTTTACTACAGAAATCTGCTTTACACCGCTGTTACAAGGGCGAAGAAAACGCTTGTGCTTGTCGGCAATCCGTCAACCGTTGAATATATGGTAAACAATAACCGCCGTACAAAACGGTACAGCGGTCTTAAAGAATTTTTACTGAGAGATGACACACTTTATTAAGAAAGTTTTCGGCACGATAAAAGGATTTTTCTTTACGGTTCGTTGTCCGTACTGCGGAAGGGTTATTGAACCGAACAAAAACTGTTGTGACAAATGCAGAAAAGAATTCCCCGAAATGCCGCTTGTACGATATGCAACGGGAGGGTACATCTGCGCCTCTCCTTTCCCCTATGACGGAATTTTTCGCAGGGCAGTTCTTAACTTTAAATTTCACAACTGCGGTGCATATGCCGAATTGCTTTCACACGAAATGGTTCGTTCAATAAAAGATGTTTACCGTGACAGGGAATTTGACCTTGTCACCTGTGTGCCGATGCACAAGGATACTCTCAGAAAGCGTGGATACAATCAGGCTGAGTTGCTCGCAAAGGAATGTGCAAGGCTTCTCGGCATTGAGTATGCCGACCTGCTTGCCAAAACAAAGAAAAATAAAACCCAGCACAGCATAAAGGCGGCTGAAAGAGCAAAAAATGTTATAGGCGTTTACTCGCCGATTGACAAGAATTTAATCAAAGGCAAGCGAATACTGATTATTGACGACATTATTACAACAGGCAGTACGCTTGGTGAATGTGCAAGAATACTTAACAAGTGCAAATGCGGCGAGATTTGTTGCTGTACGCTTTGCACATCTCTGCTGATATAGCATTGGAGTGATTAAAATGGATATAGCTGTTGATCTCGGTTCTGACAGAACAAGAGTTTTTATTGAAAATAAAGGAATAGTGCTTGATGAGGCGAGCGTTGTTGCGTTTGATGTTGACACCTACGACATTATCGGCGTCGGCAACGAGGCTTATAAGATGATTGGCAAAACGCCTGCGGGCATACGAGCAATGCACCCGATTGATGACGGTGTTATTTCACGCTCCGAACTTGTTGAGGATATGGTTTCAATTCTTATAAAAGAGGTCAGTCCGTCAAAGGTGACTATGCCGAGGGTTGTTGCATCAATCCCGAGTGAGGTTACCGAGGTTGAAAAAAGAGCGGTTGTAAACGCAGTAAGCTCAATCGGTGTTCGCAAGGTGTATCTTATTGAAGCACCAAAAGCGGCGGCAATGGGCTGTTCGCTCGACATAACAAGTCCTCACGGCATTCTGATTGCAGATGTCGGCAGCGGTACGGCAGATATTGCCGTGCTTTCTCTCGGCGGAATTTCGGTTTCAAAGTGCATAAAGTCGGCAGGCTGTGCAATGGACGAAGAAATCGTCAAATACATCAGAAAAGAGCATAACCTGATTATCGGCACAAATATGGCTGAGGCGTGCAAAATTGCAGTCGGCTGTGTAAAAATCCCGAAAGAGCCTAAGCTTTTCAGAGTTAAAGGCAGAGATGCCGTAAGCGGTCTGCCCAGATTTATTGATGTTGGCTATGCCGAAATCAAGCCTGTAATCGAGGATATTGCGCTTAACATTATCAGAGCAATTAAAGATGTGCTTGAACAGACTCCGCCCGAGCTTGTCGGTGACATCTACACGGACGGTATAATTCTGACAGGCGGTCTTGCCAAGCTGACGGGATTTGCAAGGCTTCTCAGCGAATCCACAAAGCTGAAAGTAAGAGTTCACAAAGCCGCCGCTGACTGCGTTATCAACGGTTGCGGCAAGGCAATCGAATATATTGACCATCCCGAAAAAATACAGCCGGGTGCAGTCAATCCGCTTACAGAGGCATTTTAATTTTAAACATTTTATCCGCAGATTTTACCGTCTGCGGATTTTTTGTAACATATATTGTAAAATCCGAAAAATATGATTTAACAGTTATCTTTATTCCGTTTCAGTACAGTACTTTTATTTACATAAAAATCTCCCCTTAAAGCATTCCCTGAAAACCATGTTTTTCAAGAGTCTGCTTTAAGGGGATTACATCAGTTAAGAATTGTTCTCCGTTTTTGTTTTATAGTTCATTATTCTTTCAAGAAATAACTGTACTTTTTCTTTGGCTATCTCTCCGCTGTTTTCAATTTCGGTATCGCCAATGCAAAACTTGTGTTCAGCGGATTTCTTCAAAATATCAAGCAATTTTTTCTGTTCATCCGCTTTGTTAATGAAAACGGACACGGCACAATCACAGGCTATGGAAAATTCTGCCGGTGTTTTTGAAGCAAGTGCGTCGTAAAACCTTTCTTTTACGCTTTCAAATTTATTTTCCGTGTCAATCGGCAAAAGCTTTGTAATCATCTTCCAGGTATTCCACGCAAGAAAGCCGTTGCAGTTGTCAAGACCTTTGGCAACAAATTCAAAGAACGGATAGACAAGCTTCGGATTTACTTCGCAAATATACTCAAGAACCTGTTCCGCCCAGTGAGCATTTGCGTAATCATCGTCAAGAAAAATCTCAATAAGCAAAGGTACAGTCAGAATTTCTTTGCTTGCAAGCTGTGCATAATATTCTTTTTCAAGCCTTTGTTCAAATTCCTGAAAAATCTGCTCTGTTTTCATAAATTCCCGTCCATAAATTCACTTAAATTTCGGTTTAATACTCCTAATATAATACTGTATATTACATTCTTTTTCAAGTAAAATCATATTAAAAGTAACATTCCCCCCGAATTTTATCGGAGGGAATGCTTTACTGTTAGCAGAATATTAAGAAAAGGTTGTTCTGTAGTTCTGTTATTCTGAATAGCTTACCCAGACACCGCCGGACTTTGAACCCGGATTTGCACGGAAACAGTTCTTACCGTCAGCAACTGTCAAGTCGGTTGTCTGTGTTTTCCATGTTGATTCTGTGTCCTTAAAGAGGAAACAGTTTGCACCGGGGCTGAGCGGTGTGCCAAAATCGTAGTACCAGATATCTGTACCTGCAATCTTATTCATGTGAGCTGCTGCGTTGCCGAGTCCGCTCTCTGCCCAACCGTAGATATAAACATCAGTATAGTGTGCCTTTGAGTTATCAAAGTAAACTCTTGAAAGTGTGAATGCAGGCTTCTGCTCCGGAGCATACGGAGCTGTTGAAACAGCTTCGTCATTGCTGAGTGTGATGCAGTTGTTTGTCTTTGAAACTGTTGCATTCCAGCAATTGTAAACATTACCGTCATCACCGCCTACAGGCTTTTCGTCAACCTCTGAAAGAGAACGATAAACGCTGACATTTGAAACTGTTGCAGGAACTTCAACTGTGTAAACATTCGGGTAAGCGTCTGTATCCTGCTCAAACTGATAGCTTGCACCTGTGTCAAGGTCATAAGCAAAGAGTGAAACACCGTCAGATGTCATCCAGCCAAGCTTAGTCTTGAAGTAAAGAGTGTATGTGTCAGCAGGCTTTGTTGTAGGCTGTGCAGTCGGCTTTACGGTTGTAGGCTCGGCGGTAGTCGGCTCAGGTGTTGTAGGCTGTTCTGCCTGATAAACATCACCCGTGCGGCCCCAGTCTTTGAGCTGAACGACGTACTTCTGAATCAATGTTGCGTCAACAACAGAGATTGTATTATCCCCATTAACATCAGCAAGAATCTGCTTGTCAGCCGAAAGTGTTTCAAGCTGAACGACATGTTTCTGAACGAGTGTAGCGTCAACGACTGTAATGTCACCGTCACCGTTTACATCACCGTAAACAGCATTGCCCGAAGGCTCTGTTGCGGGCTGTGCGGTTGTAGGCTGAGTTGACGGAACAGGCTTTGTTGTAGGTTCTGCTGCAGAACCCTTTGTAACATCAATAGCCTCAATCTCAACCTTTGTAGGTGTAAGAGTTGTATCCTCCCATGTACCTGCCTTTGTAAGCGAGAATGCCTTTGATGAACCATTGAGGCTGATAGGTGTATCTGTTCTGCCCGGATACTGCTCGCCGCCTTTTTCAGAGATGATTACTCTTGTGTTGGCTGAAGTTGAAAGGTCAAAATCCGACGCAGCCTGATTTTCATCATCCTCATCAGCTGAAATACTTGATGACTTCGGAACTTCGTAGTAATAGTAACCTGTTGCAGGATCAAGAGTCATTGCTTCGCCGGGCCAGTTTGCATTCTTGTAAACAGTACCCTTGTTTGTGGTTTCATCATAGATGTAAACCTGGTAAGGTGCTGACCAGCCCTTCTTGTTAGCAGGGTTGAAGAATACATACACTCCCGATTCCTGAGCGGTACTCTTTGCGTACTTATAAACCATTGAAGAGGTCTTTACACCGTCGGTTGCCGTAACTGTGAGATTGATTGTTTCGCCCGGCTTATAATCTGAACCGATGCGGATTGATGTTGTACCCGTAAACTTAACAGGAGTTGAATCATCAAGACAGTAAGTACCCGATGTTGCGTTTTCAAGACTGAGTGTAAGGGTCATTGTGTCGCCCCTGAACGAACCGCTTTCAACAGAGTTTATTGCCTTCGGGGTTGTTGTACCGTTGTAAACAACAGCAACACCCGTGTTGCCGATTGAACCTGTGAGAACGCCGTTTGCAACCGTAAACTCAGCACCTGAAACCGTATCCGTATATTTGCCGTCTGCAAGACCTGTGCCGGAAATACTTACGCTTGCGTTTGTACCTTTACAATTTGAAAGAACGATACCGCTTGTGCCTCTTGCAACATAAGCAATGTCGCCTGAAGAACCGAGCTTTTCAGACTGGCCTACAAAAAGGTTGTGGAACTTGTTAATTTCGGAAACAGCTGTGCTCTTGTAAGTTGAATCCGTTGAAATGTTACCCATGAGGGCTGTTCCCGGACGGGCAAAGAAAAGTGCTGTTGAATCTTTTCTTGATGCAACGATTGCCCATGCCTTTACAACATTTTCATCCGAAATACCGGCAGTGTTTGAGAATCCCGATGAACCCGAGCTGCCCTCGTATGTATCGTGGCTTTCTGCCCAGAGAACTGCATTTGACGCTGCAACACCTGATTTGTATTTCGCATTGGTAGCTGTGCTTGCCTTACCCTTTGTGACATTGTAAAGCACTGCGTCACCCGTTTTGTTATCAGTAACATTGATATACTTGGTGTATGAGGAGTAGCTTCTGTCTGCACCGCAGTTGTTAAGAATTTCACCGTAGATGTAGAGGTCATCGCCTGTTTTCTGTGTGTAGTAAGAAGAAGCCGAGGTTGTTATATTTTTCCAATAATCAGACGCATACTCGCCGTCATCCTCTGTTTCAATATGCTTTGCGGCATCAAAACGGAAACCGTCAACACCACAGTCGATGCATTCCTTGAGGAGGTTGATAATGTATCCCTGAACAGCAGTATCGTTTGTTACAAGGTCAGGACACTTTGAAACATGACCCTGAACAACTGCCTGAACCGAACTGTCGTTTGCATCGCCTTTGTATGTACGGGTGTAGGTTCTTCTTTTCTTATAGAACTCAGGCTCGTACTTTTTAACCTGATTGCTCACAGTCTCCGGCCTATCTTCATCGGCATTTGCAATATGGTTTGAAACGATATCGCAGATGATTTTGATGCCGTATTTGTCAGCCTCATCACAAAGTGATTTAAGATCATCCTTTGTGCCGAGCCATGACTTCTCTGCAATATGGAAGCTGATCGGCTGATAAAGCTTCCACCACTGACCTGTTACATCGCCTGAGGTTGAGTAGTCCTTTGGCTGCTGAACGGGAGAAGTCTGAACTGTTGTGTATCCTGCCGCTGCAATTGCGGGAAGGTTTTCTTTGATTGTATTGTAAGACCAGTTGAATGCGTGGAGCATAACACCGTCGCCGACCTTATCACGAAGGGTACTGTCGGCAGATGCAGTCTGTGCGGAATCAACCTCGGCAGCATTTACGGAGGTAATTGCCGCAAAAGAAGATGTCAGAAGCGCAGACGCAACAACAAGACTTGCAATCTTTTTTGCTTTCTTCATAGGGAAAACATCCTTTCATAAAATTCTCAATTTCATTATAACAAATTTCACCAAAAAAGTATATACTTTATGTTACAAATTCGAGGGCTGTTTTTTGTGCAGATTACACGGTTGTAAAATTTTTTTAACAATAATTTTGCACCAAAAAGCATTATATTTAACCTTTTCTGACTCTGTATGAACTTTACTTCTTTAAAAGAATATTAGTGCTGCAAATTTGATTTTCTTTTTACACGATATTGATTGACATTTTTGTGCATTTAGAATATAATCAAATAGCAGTTGTCCCCTGATGCTTATGTGACGGGTGACATTTCGGAAAATTTAAATTGTATTGCGTGCAATCGCTTTTAAGCGGTTAATAAGGATTTTGTGTAAAGAAAAAGGACGGGGCGACACAGCCGTCTTATTTTTCTGTTCAAAAATTCTGAGCATCATGGTTATGTCTTTGCAGAAACGGCAGAGCGGACTGTGTTCGCCTGCATTTTTCAGGCTGACACAATCCGCTTTATTTTTACGGATTTTACTGTTATCACAACGGAACAGGGGTGCATAAATGGAACAGACATCAAAGAAAACAATAGTTTCACTCAAGGATATTTTCATCAAATTTGACGGTGAGGTAATTCTTAACCACATCAACCTTGATATAAATGAAAAGGAATTTGTAACTATTCTCGGTCCGTCAGGCTGCGGTAAAACCACAACCCTGCGCATCATCGGCGGTTTTGTTGAACCCGACAGCGGTGATGTCATTTTCGGCGGCAAAAGAATTAACGGAACTCCTCCGAATAAAAGAAATGTAAACACGGTATTCCAGAAATATTCTTTGTTTCCCCACCTCAATGTTTTTGATAATGTGGCTTTCGGACTCAAGCTTAAAAAGATGCCGAAAGATGAAATAAAAAAGCGTGTAACCGATATGCTTGCAACCGTTGACCTCAAGGGTTATGAAAAGCGTTCCGTTGCAAAGCTTTCGGGCGGTCAGCAGCAGCGTGTTGCAATTGCAAGAGCGCTTGTGTGCGATCCCGAAATCATTCTGCTTGACGAGCCTCTCGGTGCTCTTGACCTTAAACTGCGTAAGAGTATGCAGCTTGAGCTTAAGGAAATCCAGCAGAAAACTCAGAAAACATTTATATATGTTACTCACGATCAGGAAGAGGCTCTGACCATGAGCGACCGTGTTGTTGTTATGAACAACGGTGTAATCGAGCAGATTGGTTCTCCCGAGGATATATACAACGAGCCTGTGAACGCATTTGTTGCAGACTTTATCGGTGAGGCAAATATTCTCAACGGAATTATGCTTGATGACTGCAGAATTCAAATTCTCGGCAAAGAGCTTGAATGTGTTGACAAGGGATTCGGCAGGAATACTCCTGTTGATGTTGTCATCCGTCCCGAGGATATTGAAGTTACCTCTCCCGAGGACGGTCAGCTTGTCGGAACTGTTGAGAACACAACCTTCAAGGGCGTTCACTATGAGATGAGCGTAAGATGCGGAAAGTGTGAAATTCTTATCCACTCCACCAACTCGGCTGAAATCGGAAGCAAAATCGGTATGAGGGTTATCCCGTTCAACATTCAGATTATGAACAAGCTTCTTCCGTTTTACGATAATGTTATTGAGACAACCGTTACATACGCAAATCAGAATGACAATTCCTTTGAATTTGAGCTTGAGGGCGAAACCGTTACCGTTCCCGATAAATACTATGAAGAAGGTACAAAGCTTAAAATCACTCTGCCGCCCGACGCTCTTTCGCTTGCAGGCGACGGCGTGGGCGATTTAAAGGATTTGTACATTGAATCCGTAGTTTACAAGGGTGAACACAACGAAATCATTCTTGAATCGGACGAAAGAAAGTGGCTTATGCTCAGCGATACGGACGAGCAGGTCGCAACCTATGTTCCGCTTTCATTCAACTTTTCAAAGGCTCGGTTTGAGGTAATCTCAGAGTTTTCGGAAAAGGAGGGCTGATAAATGAAATCACGCAAGCCCTCTATTCCCTACATAATCTGGATGGTTGTTTTCACAATGATTCCGATTATTATGATTGGCTTTACCGCCTTTACCGACAAAAACGGTAATTTTTCGCTTCAGGCATTTACAAATGCGTTTTACTACACAAACATTTTTGTAAAATCACTTTGGATTGCACTTATTTCAACGGCAATCTGTCTTGTACTTGCATATCCGCTTGCATACCTTCTCACGAGAATGAAAGAATCAACCCAGAACACGCTCATTATGTTGCTTATGATTCCTATGTGGATGAACTTTCTGCTGAGAATCTACGCATGGGTAACGCTTTTGCAGGATAACGGTCCGATTGATATGATGCTCTCGCTTTTGGGTATTCATTCAACCTACATCGGCAACACGGGTGCGGTAATTCTCGGAATGGTGTATGAATATCTTCCGTTTATGGTTCTGCCGATTTACACCGTTATGAGCAAGATTGACAACGGTCTTATTGAGGCGGCGCAGGATCTCGGTTCAAACAATTTTACCGTATTCAGAAAGGTTGTCGCACCGCTCAGCGTTCCCGGAATTATTTCAGGTGTGACAATGGTATTTGTCCCGAGTGCAAGCACATTCCTGGTTGCACAGTATCTCGGCGGTCCGGATGACATTATGATTGGTGATGTCATTGAAAAAATATTCTGGACAGACCAAAACACGGGTTCGGCAATTTCATTGATATTAATGATTTTTATTTTCGTGTTCCTGATAATCATGAACTTGTTCGGTGATGAGGAGGCGATTGCATAATGAAAAAGAAAACAGGTATTCTTTCAAAAATTTACATTGCAATCCTGCTTATTTTCCTTTATTCGCCCATTGCCGTACTTATCTTCTATTCCTTCAACAACGGCAAAACTACCGTCTGGAAAGGATTTACATTCAAATGGTATGTACAGCTTTTTCGTGATGACAATATTATGAATGCATTGTGGAACACTGTTATTATTGCCGTTCTTGCATCTGTTTTTGCAACAATCCTCGGAACTGCCGCCGCAATCGGCATCAGCAATTTCAAGGGCAAAAAAAGAATGCTTATTCAGAATGCGTCAAACATTCCGATCATCAGCCCTGACATAGTAATGGGTGTTTCTCTCATGCTTTTGTTTACGACTCTCGGAGTTATCTTTAACTTTGAAATGGGATTTTTCACGGTTTTAATTTCGCACATATGCTTTTGTGTTCCGTTTGTTGTGCTTAATGTTATGCCGAGAATCAAACGAATGGATCAGAGCATTTACGATGCCGCCCTTGACCTTGGCTGTAACCAATGGCAGGCATTTTACAAGGTAATTATTCACGAGCTTATGCCGGGTATTTTCTCGGGTCTGCTCATGAGTTTTACATATTCTCTTGACGATTTCATCATAACATATTTCACAAGAGGTGCAAAATTCCAGAACCTCTCTATTGAAATTTACTCGATGACTCACAGGAGAATTTCACCGAAAATCAACGCTCTTTCCGCACTGCTTTTCCTTGCTGTACTCATTGTTATGGTTATTATTAATCTGCGTGACAGACACGAAGAAAAGGTGCAGAAAAAGAGAACTTGATTTTAAAAATTTTATTAAAGGGAGATTGAGAAATGAAAAGAATCATCAGCATTGTCCTTGCATCTGCAATGACGGCAACATGTGCGGCTTGCCTTTCGGGCTGCGGCGGAGGTGCTTCGGCTGACTCAGCTGACGCAGGAGAAGTTAATGTTTACAACTGGGGCGAGTACATTTCAAACGGCGAAGATGACTCACTCGACATTATCAAGGAGTTTGAAAAACGCACCAACATCAAGGTAAACTACACAACCTATGAAACCAACGAAGAGCTTTACAATATGCTGAAAAACAGTAATGTGAGCTATGATGTTGTCATTCCGTCCGAATATATGATCAGCAGATTGATTAATGAGGATATGCTGTTGGAGCTTAACTTTGACAATATTCCTAACTACGACAATCTTATGGATCGTTTCAAAAAGCTCGCCTGCGATCCCGAAGGTAAATATACCGTATGCTACAGCTGGGGCGTAACAGGTATGGTTTATGACAAAACAAAGGTTAAAACAAAGCCCGATTCATGGGACGCACTTTGGAACAAAGACCTTTCAGGTCAGATTCTTATGTTTAACAACAGCCGTGACGCAATGGCAATTGCAATGCAGCTTGAGGGCATTAATCCTGCTAACTGCACTAAGAAAGATGTTGACAAAGCCGCCGCTAAACTTAAAGAGCAGAAGCCTCTCCTTAAAAAATATGTAATGGATCAGGTATTTACTGAAATGGAAAACAGCCAGTCGGCAATTGCTCCGTACTACGCAGGCGACATTATGACAATGATTGATAACAACGAGGATCTTGACTACGCAATGCCAAAGGACGGCGCAAACCTCTTCTATGACGCAATGTGTATTCCGAAATGCAGTAAAAACAAGGAAAATGCAGAGAAGTTCATCAACTTTATGCAGGATCCGGAAATTGCCGCCGCAAACTTTGAATATCTCAACTATGCAACACCCAATCAGGTAGCATATGACGATTACATTGATGAAGACGCAAAGAAAAACGAATTCATCTTCCCAAGTGACGAGTATCTTGACAAATGCTATGTATTTGCAAATGTTTCCGATGAGGTTTATTCCTATATGCAGGAACAGTTTGTAAAAATCCAGGCAGACTGATAAGCAATAAAATTAATCCCGAGCAAAGCTTTTAAAGGCTCTGTTCGGGATTTTAATTTTGGTAATTTTTTATACAGCCTTTAAATTTTATGTTATTTTAAACTTATTTCAAAAGGTTCCCGTGACAGGTTGTCATATTCGTTCTGCGAACACCTAAAATACACAGAATTAACGGGGATTCGCTCAATCTTACAAATAGATTTCAATTACCTTGTTTTGATTGACAAATTAGGAAAAAGTAATATAATATATACTGTTAAAGAGTGCATAATACATTTTTCGATTTTATTCACTTGCAGGCGGGCGCCTGTGCATCACAAAAGAGATAGGATGGTATAATAATTGTTTACAATTTTGAAAGAACATCGTGGCTTCGGAAAGCAGATTTTGCTCCTTGCCAAAAACGAACTTATTAAAACCTACAAAGGCGCCGTAATCGGTCCTCTTTGGGCTGTTGTTAAGCCTGCGTTTACAATTTTTGTTTACTGGTTCGCTTTTTCCTGCGGTATCAAACAGCTTAAAACACTTCACCTTGACATCGGCGGAGCACAGCCTTTTTCCATTGACTTCTTTACTTTTATGTTCATCGGTATCATTCCGTGGTTCTTTATTCAGGACAGCATAACGCAGGGTGCAAAGGAACTGAGAATCAACCGTCAATTTATTACAAAGGTTAAGTTCCCCGTTTCAACAATCCTTACTTATACAGAGGTTTCAAGGCTTTTTGTTCACCTGATTCTTATGGCATTTATGTACGCATATGTACTTTTCACAATCGGACCGAGCTGGTACAATCTGCAATTTTTCCTGTACTGTCCGTTGATGTTTATCTTCTTCCTTGCGCTCACATGGTCAACAGCCCCGATGTCTGCGTTCAGTAAGGACTTTGAAAGCCTGATTGTTTCCGTTATGTCAGGTATTTTCTGGTTATCGGGTATTATGTACAACTCCTACGGCTTTGATTCGCCGTTTCTCAACAAGCTTATGCTTATCAATCCGATTAACTTTTTCGTAAACGGCTACCGCAACTGTTTCCTCTACAACAGACCGTTCTATGCAAACAAAACGGAATGTCTTGTGTTTGCAATTGAATTTGTTGTAATTTTCGTCCTTGGTATTTTCAACTACAACAGACTCAGGAAAAAACTTCCTGATGTACTTTAAGGAGGTAATATTATGGCTGAAACAAAAGTATCCGATCCGATTATTACCTTTAAAAATGTCAGCAAAACCTACACACTCTACAAAGATGACAAGGCAAGATTCAAGGCTCTTTTCTTTAAGCCGAGAAATGCAAAAACAAACAAGGCACTTAACAATGTTTCTATGGTAATCAATCGTGGCGAATCGGTTGGTATTGTCGGCGACAACGGTGCAGGCAAGTCAACTCTGCTCAAGATGATTACGGGCGTTGCATTTCCCGACGAAGGCGAAATCACCGTTGACGGCAAGGTTGCCGCATTGCTTGAGCTCACTGCGGGCTTTTCCATGGAAATGACAGGCAGGGAAAACATTTATCTGAAGGGTTATGTTCTCGGTCTTGAGGACAGCTACATTAAGCAGATTGAGGAGAAAATCATCGACTTTGCAGAGCTTGGAGATTACATTGACCAGCCTGTAAGAACATACTCAAGCGGTATGAAAATGCGTCTTGGTTTTGCTATCAATGTCAACATTGAACCCGATGTTCTTGTTGTTGATGAGGCGCTCTCGGTCGGTGACGCAACCTTCAAAAAGAAGTGTAAAAATAAAATTAAAGAGATTATCGAAAGCGGTGTAACCGTTCTTTATGTAAGTCACAATGCCGCTTCGGTTAAAGAAATCTGCGCGCGTTCAATCTTCCTTAAAAAAGGAACTGTTATGTTTGACGGCCCGACAGATGAAACCCTCAGAGTTTATGAGGAATCAAAAAAGAAAAAATAATTCCGTTTCGGAATAAAGCAAAAGCTCCACAATTGCGGAGCTTTTCTGATTTATCTGAGAGGTAAACCCATATGGACTGTACCGTAAAAGGCAATCTGCCCTCCGAAATTTTTGAGGACATTAAAAAAATTGCAGACAACAGGATAAATTTTCAACAGTTAAAAAACAAGACTGTTTTCGTGTCGGACTGTCACGGACTTATTGCATATTACATTATATGCACATTGCTTGAGGGCAATGATTTTTTCGAAAACAACACAAGGGTAATCACCCTTGCAAAAAGCCGTGAAGATGCCGAAAAGCAGTTTGGCAGCCTCACTCTCCGCAAAGATTTTGTTGTTGAAATCGGAGAGTCAAAGAACTTTTCAGAGATTGAAAGAGCCGACTTTGTAATATACTGCAACTGCCCGTGTGAGGTTGCAGAGGAAGATTGCAGTAATCCCGAAATTGCGGATACAATCACTTCGGGCTTTGCAAATGTGCTTGAATATGCAAAAGAGTCAAATGCCGAATCGGTTCTGCTCGTATCTTCATTTATGGTTTACGGAGAGGTTTTCAGCGGTAAAAATAACATTTGCGAAAACGACCTCGGCTATCTTGATCCGACCGATGCCGACAGTGCATACGCACAAAGTATGCGTTCAGCCGAAACACTTGCTCTTTGCTATGCTGAAAAGTTCGGTATGAATGTAAAAATCGCCCGTCCCTGCCCCACACTCGGCGGTGTCAGAATGAGCGATGAAAGAAAATGGGCAAAGCTGATTGTCAGTGCGGCAAAAAATCAGAGCATTATGCTTACAGATAACGGTGGTGAAAAGTTCAGCTTTTGCTATGTGACGGACACGGTTTCTGCATTGATTGATATTTTGCTTAACGGAAAAAGCGGTGAGGCATACAACATTTCAAACGATAACGCAAATGTGACAATGCGGGAATTTGCACAGCTTGTAAAATCGGCAAATCCCGAAAAGAATCTCTCCGTAGTGTTCGTTCACAGAAAAGACGAAGAAGAACCCGAATTTTCTCCGTCATCCCCCACACCATATGTTTTGTGCAATGATAAAATAAAATCACTCGGCTTTAGTCCGAAAACCACGCTTAAAGACGGAATAAAACGCAGTATAAGAGCAACAGAACTGCGTGCAGAATTGCGAAGGATAAAGTAATGCGTATTAAAGATTTTTTAAACGAATTTGAGGCCGACAGGGCGGCATTGCCCGGAGTTGAAAAAGAAACTCTTGCAAAGCTCAGGAACAAAACAATTGTCATCTCGGGCGGTGAACTTGCAAGGTGTCTTTGCTATGCCTTTCTCTACAATAACGAGGCTAAAAGGCTCGGAATAAAAGTTATCCTTCTCGGCAAATCACGCAACGCAATGGCATCATACCACAGCGAACTCCTGTTAAGAGATGATTTTGATTTTGTTGATTATAATTCCGCATCGGAAATTTCAAGTGCCGACTATGTAATTACAACAGGAATCTGCGGTGAGCATACAGACAACAATCCACAGATTATGATTGACGGCATTGCAGAGATAAATACCTGCGCCAAAATTGCAAAAGCCACAGGCGCAAGGGTTGTTGTTGTGAACGACAGCAGAATTTACGGCAAAGCCAAACCGCACAGAGTTTATTCCGAAAACGAGTACGCAGAACTTGACGCAACCTCTCCCTCATCGCTTGCAGGTCAGCTTATGAGAACGAGAGAAACCGCCTTGCACTCAGTTTTGAAGAACAGCAAATCAACCGTTACAACGCTCAGAACGGGCATAATTTTGGGAGCGTCAAGCAACTTTACAAGCGTGCTTGATCCTGTTTTTGACGATATAGCCAACCACCGTGACACAGTTGTTCCGGCAACAAGGGATCGCTACACCTTTGTTTATATCAACGATGTTTTAAAGGCGATTGTTTTCGCAATGACAACTCTTGAAGAAAACGCAGTTTATAATGTCGGCGGCAAAAACTGCAATGCATCGCTGATAATGATTGCGGCTGTTCTCAACGATATTTACGGCAGTCGCTGTACAATTGAGTCGGGCGATTTTACGGAGCTTGACGGCTGTGCAATTAATTCAAACAAAATTTCCGTAAACGAATGCACTCCCGACATTGACCTTGAAACCATGCTAAAAATCTGCATAATGGACAAGATGAAGTCCGAAAAAGTTCTGCGTATCCCCCACTCACACGAACGCAGACTTGATTCAATTCACGAAATTCAGCTTGCATTTCTGCTTGAAACCGACAGAATTTGCCGAAAGCACAACATAAAATATTTTCTCGGCGGCGGAACACTTCTCGGTGCAATCCGTCACAAAGGATTCATTCCGTGGGATGATGATGCCGATATTATGATGTTGCGTGAAGATTTTGACCGCTTTTGCGAGATTGCGCCAAAGGAACTTCCGAGCAATATGACTTTTCAATCGTACCATACGGACAAGGCTTGTTTCTATGAATTTGCCAAGGTCAGACTTGACGACACTTTCTTTGCAACCGACTTTGCAAAAGACCACCACGCAATGCACAACGGAATTGCGTTTGATATTTTCTGTCATGATAACACCGCCAATTCAGCAATCGGACGAAAAATTCATATGGCTGTGACTCTGTTCACAAGAGCGCTGGTGTTCAATAAATGGAACAATCGCAAGGCTGAAAACGGCAGTAGAATCCAGAGCATTGTAACAAATTTCTGCAAGAAAATATTTCCGCTCAGATTCAGTATGTGGCTTGAAGTCCGTACTTTAAAATTCTTTAAAAACAAAAAGAATGCAAAATATCTCTATGACGGAATGGGCAGAAATATTTATAATGGTGCTTTTCCAAAGGAATATCTTGACGATGTTGCTTATGCCGACTTTGAGGGTTACAAGTTCCCCGTGCCAAAGGAATATGACAAGTACCTTACTTTCCTCTACGGCGACTATATGGAGCTTGCACCGCTGTCAACAAGAATGGGTTGCCACGAAATTGCCCTCTGCGACATCGGAAAATATGACGGTTTCAAAATCCGCAAACCCGATTCTGAAAAATAATCAGCGTAAAACAGACCGATAAAGTAAATGTCACTTGACACTTACCTGTCGGTCTGCTATAATAATATAGCACATTTTGGGTGTTGCACAAATAATGGATGCTAAGAGTGACCAACTGCCTTCTAAGCAGTAGGTCAGGGGTAGCGTTGTGGCTATATCTCAGGGTGGCAGATATGTGATTAACTCACAACTAATTTGTACAACAAAATTAAATAAGCAGGTATGGCGGAATTGGCAGACGCGCATGGTTCAGGTCCATGTGAAAGCAATTTCATGCAGGTTCAAGTCCTGTTACCTGCACCAACAGCCGTTTCTTATGTAGGGACGGCTGTTTTGTACCACATTTTCGATCTGTTTTATGGTGACTTTCAAAATATTTGAATTAATTTTGAATAAAAAGCGAAAATTATGTTGACAAATCCGAAAATATGGTATATAATAATCAAGCTGTTGTTGTTAAACAACATTTCGAGGTGTAGCTCAGTTTGGTAGAGTGCTTGGTTTGGGACCAAGATGCCGCAGGTTCAAGTCCTGTCACCTCGACCATACAGGTCACAATAAAAAATGTGACCTGTTTTTATTTTTTACATAATACGGTTGAGGTGGCAGGACTTGAAGGCGACCGTGCCAAGTTTCGAGCGTTAGCGAAAAAACGAAGGTAAAAACAGTCCTGTGGACTGTTTTTAGGGAGAGCGTTGATGAGAGTTTGAATACGAACAAGCCGCATTGGCGAGATAAAGTTCTTCATTACAGCAAAGCATTTCACCTCGACCAAAAAAGGTGGTTTTTTAACCGCCTTTTATTTTTTGCCAAAATTACTTAAAATACCTTAAAAGTGGCTTAAACACCGGGTTTTTGAGATTTCAAAAATTCAGTTGAGTAATTTTGAATTAAGTTAAAACAAGATAAAATGCAGTCAAACTTACTGTCAAACTTACTGTCATTTTAGTTTGCCTGCCGATTTTCAAGGAAACAAGATAATATATTTTTAAAATTTATTACATCGTAACACAAAAGATTTTTTATTATTAAAACAACAAAGAGGTTAAGCAATTTTTTCTAACGCTTAACCTCTTTTTTATTTTGTTGATTACAGAACATTCCCATATCATAACTACCCTTTTCTGGGTTATAACTTTTCATATAAATACCTCTTCTAATATGTTTATATTTTACCATATATTATATTTTAGTTAAATACTTTCTTGTATAGAAAGATTATTTTCTATGCAAAAGAAAAGATGACTCAATATTGAGTCATCTTCCCTTGAAATATTAAACCATGATTAAAGTAGTTAATATCAAGTGTTATCTGTATTCCCAATGACCGCCGTCTTTAACCTTTTCATCATAAGCTTCTTTCCAATAGCCGTCTTCTACTGTTTTGGTTCCTTTTTTTACATACTCCTTCTCATAGTGATATGAACCTCTGCCACCATTATCCATTTCCCAAGCAAGATGTTCATTCAGGTTAGCATCTGCCAACTTCATACCGCAGTCATTGCATACATTGTATCCTACCCAACCATATACATCTTCTTCGTGAGTACCTGTTACAATCCACTCTCTTTCGTGGTGGACTGTTTTATAATCATCTACCCATACCTTCTGCTTTTGCTTTTCTGTAGGTGTTTCAGTCTTTGATGACTCACTCGGCTTAGATGCTGGCTTCTGGTTATTACTTGAAGAGTTGTTTGGCTTAGACGCTGGCTTCTTGTCATTATCAGATGTATTTGTCTTTGAAGAGTTGTCTTTCTTTGAAGATGTATTTGACTTGGTATCTTCTTTCTTTTCGGTGTTACCCTTGTTGCTGTTATTGTTGTTAGATACCGTAGTTTTTACATCGTTAACCTTAACTGTAACTGTCTTACCGTCGTCAGTTTTTACTTCTACTTTGCCGTCTTTTACTTCGACTTTCTTACCATTCTTGTCTGTGATGTTGCCGTCTTTGTCGACTTTGATTTCACCCTTGTCTACCAAATCTTTAACTGCCTTTGGTACTGTTACCGCAGGAGCTGTAGTTGCCTGTGCAGTGGTCTGAGCAGAAGTTGTTGCGGTCGGAACTTTGTCACTTTTACAACCTGCAAGAATGCTTATGCCGACTGCTGATGTGCCTGCAAGTATTGTAGCACCGCAGACAACGGCAATTACCTTGGTTTTTACTGTCGCAGTTGCTGTTGCCTTTACGATAGATGAAACTGTTGACTTTGCACCTGTCGCAAAGCCTTTTGTTGCAGATGTTGCAAGTGTCTGTCCGTTCGGGAGCTTGATTGTAATGTTCGGTACTGCAAGGCTCTTTGCCTGCTCTCTGAAAATTGTTGTAAAGAACGGCACAAATACAACACCGTGAAGCCTGTCACCGCTTTTATTTTCGTAATCTTCAATTGCAGTTTTCATCTTTGCCCTTGAATAATTGAGCCTTGAAAGCACAGTACCCCTTGAACATTCAAAGACTTCTGCGATTTCATCAACAGTCATTTCATTAAAATAGTGCATAATCACCGTCTGATACTGAACATCGGACAGTACTTCCTGCATAATTGAAAGAATAATTTCTCTCTTTGCCTTGTCTGAAATGTATTCTTCGGGAATTGATATACGCTCGTCAACTATTGCCTGATTTTCAAAAATTTCATCGTCCAGTTGGATTTCACCTTTACCTTTCAAATAATTTTTGCACTTATTAACGGCAATTCTGTTAAGCCAACTTCTGATTTGTGATGATTTTTCCAAAGATTGGATTTTTAAAAAAGCCGTTATGTAAGTTTCCTGCATAATGTCCTGTGCGGTTGTTTCGTTCTTTAAAAAGCTGATACAAGTAAACCACACTTCACGCTCTGTAAGCTTGTAGAGCTTTTCAAATGATTTGTTATCTCCCTTCTTAATTTTCTCTACTAAGTGGGAAATGTTCATAAAATGACCTCCTCTCATTTCCTTTCATAATATAGACAATTTAAAACGGCTTTTGATTTTATAAAATCCGAAAAAATTTTAAAATTTTTCAAATTTTTTCGATTTTTTTAAAAAAAGCAAATATTTTTCGCATAATTTTGCATAAAACAAAAAGTGCGTAGCTTCAGCTACGCACGAAAAATACATAGCTTTGATTGTTGCGACACAATATTTCACTTATAAGGTGTGAAAAGTAAAGCCTGTATTTTTACCGAAATAAAAATACACACTTAGGTGAACTTAAAATTAAATTTTTGTTTGGCATTTTTATTTTAGCATACAATATGTGAAAATTCAATATTATTTTAAATTAACTTTTAAAATTTATGTAAAAGAATTTAACAATATCAATTCCGTACTATCATATTTCTGTTTATCAAACATCCCATTTACAAGCAAAAGTATATCGTTGTATCATTGTTATTATACAGAATTAAATTTGCATAAAAAAATCAGGCAATCGTTATGACTGCCCGATTTGTTTTTGGAAAATTTACAATTTTAATCCTATTTATGCACTATTTATGCACTGTTTTACACGCACTAACCGTAATCAAAGTGCCATGACTTTTTGAGAGATTTCTGCCGGAGATGACACTGTGCCGACGCACTTGTACTCTTCGGTTTCTTCCTTGGTTTTAAAGCCCCAGCCGTATAGCACGGCGAGGAAGTCCATACCTATTTCTTCCGCACCCTTTGCCTCGATTGTGCTGTCGCCAACAAGGATACTTTCTTCAACGGAAACTCCTGTCTGCTCACACGCCTGCAAAAGCAGATGACTCTTTGTGAGGTTTGTACCGACATCTGTTGCACATACTGCGTCGAAAACATCCGACGCCTCGTAGGTTTCAAGAATATCCGTTGTGAACATTCTGTGCTTTTGGGTTGCTATTGCAAGCTTAAAACCGCTTTTCTTGAGTTCACGAAGAGCGTCATAAATTCCGTCATAAACGGTGAACATCTCTTTTCCTTTCTGGGAATAAAGCTTGCTGTAATTCTTTACGGCATATTCAATTTCGTCATCACTCATATTAAAGAGCGTTTTAAATCCGTATTCAAGCGGTGTGCCGATTACTCCGTAGAGTGCGCTGTGTTCAACAGGCTCATAGCCCATTGCAACTGCTGTTGTATTGAAACAATATAAAATTCCGGGGGCTGTGTCGGCAAGAGTGCCGTCAAAGCCAAAAACAACTAATTTTTTCATAAAACCACCCAATCTGCAAATAGATAAATTCATAAACAATTTTCACAAAAGTCTTTGTCCTGCAAATATGGAAATACATCTCAATGGGAATTATACCATTTTACGGAGATAAATACAATACTAATTTTTCCACAAGTATTAATTTGGGAATAAAAGTGCCGAAAAATATGCAATTATTGTTCTTTTGCAAGCATATGCCAATCGAAACAAGTCGAAAACCAGAGCTTTCAACTTACTTTATTTCTTGACAACATCGTGCGTGCGTTATAAAATTGAAGTACATTATATTGAAAGGTTATTTTATTATGACTTCTGCAAAGCATAAAAATCCGCCTGCTAAGCCAAAAGAAAAATATTCGGTACAGCAGGCGCTTACAAACTACTATCTGCTTATTATGTTCACGCTTTTTCCGTTGTTTTTTACGGACGCATATTTTAACATCAGGCACGACAAGTATTACTTTTTCATTATATTGACGGGTATTCTCGTTATTGCGGAATTTCTTATTATTATGACCGCAAGCGTTGATAAACCGCCGGAAGACTCAAAGCTTGAAAAGCCTAAACCAAAACATTTGTATGAAGAGCTTTCGTTTATGGACTGGGCATTTATTGTATTCCTCGGGATAAATGTCATTTCAACGCTGTTGTCTGCAAACCCTTCGGATGCACTTATGGGTACTCAGGGTCGAAACAACGGTCTTGTGCTTATGGCATTTTACACCGCAGCATATTTTATGATTACAAGGTGCTTTAAATATTTTGAATACATATTCGTTGCGCTTGCGTTCGGTTCAATGATAGTTTTTGCACTTGCGGTGCTTAACTCATTCTATATTGATCCTCTCGGGATGTTTACTCTTCTCACCGACCAACAGACTATTACCGACTTCACTTCAACAATCGGCAACAAAAATCTGCTTTCAAGCTACATCTGCATCGCTATGCCTGTTATGATTGCAATGTCGGTTATCACGGAGAAAACCTTGCTCAGGGCAATTTATCTTGTAGCAACAGGATCTGGCTTTGCGGCTCTCATGACTGCCGACAGCGATTCCGGCATTCTCGGTATGGCTGTATTTATGGTTATTTACCTTGTATGGTTTTCAAACAGCCTTGTCAGACTGAAAAGATTTTTCCTTTCGACAACTGTTATGCTGTTGTTTGCAAAGCTGCTCAGATTGTTCTCGCTCTGCTTTGACGACAAAAGCAAGGGCTTTGATAAGTTTCAGGAAATTTTCGTTTTCTCAGGCATCGGCTGGATATTGCTTGCAGCTTGTGCCGTTATTACAGGGATTTTGTATCTTATTGATTACAAAAAACCAAACATCACAATTTCAAAAGCCGTGCCGATTGCTCTTGCCGTTGTATTCGGACTTTGTGCTGTTGCCATGATAGGAATTATGGTTTATTTCAGCTGTATTGACACCAAAACCGACCTCGGCAGTTTTGAAAGAATTATCCGCTTTAACGATATATGGGGTACGCACAGAGGCTTTATGTGGATAAGGTCGATATGGATTTTCGGCGACGCTTCATTCATTGAAAAGCTGTTCGGCGTAGGTCCGGATATGTTCTACTCCGCATTCAGTCCGTACTTTGACGACCTTTCAAAATACGGTGACAGCTCAACAAATGCCGCCCATAACGAATATCTAAACTACCTTATCACAATCGGAATTACGGGACTTCTCTCCTATCTTGCAATTGTGTGCGGTACGATTAAGAACGCAGTTAAGTATGCAAAGGAAAATCCGATGCTGATTGCGTGCGTTTCGGCTGTTATCTGCTATGCTGTTCAGGCTGTTGTAAACCTTTATCAGCCGATTACAACTCCGCTGTTTTTCATCTTCATAGCTTTGTGCGAGGCTTTTGTAAGAAACGCCAAGGCTGAAAAATCTGCCGTATAAATATTATGACTGCATTTCAATTCGGATAAGAAGATTCTGCATTGACTCGTTGCGGTCACGGCGGTATCTTCCCAGCTCGTAGAGGCTGTCGGGATTTTTAGTGATTATATTGGGCTTTTCCGTACAGGTTAGTGTACACGAAAAGCCCATTTCTTTTATCAGCTTTTCGGTCAGGTCATTTTTTGCACCGAACGGATATACAAAGCAGGTCGGTTTTTTCCCTGTTGCATTTTCAAGCAAGCCTTGAGCTTTGACAACATCTTCCGTAAGAATAGATTTATATGCTTCGTCACTCTCCCCCGCTTTTGGCAAAACACCCTTTCGTGATTTCAAAGAATGCATATCGTACGAATGATTCTGAATTTCAACATAGCCCGAATCGGACATTTCTTTCATATCGTCAAAAGTTATATGACCGTAGGTAACGGAAATGTCCTTGGTTTCGGTGAATTTTTCGGACACTGACGCAATCGGAGATATGACCGCCTTGCAGTTGTATTTTTCGAGCAAAGGGAGTGCATAATAATAATTATTATAATAGCCGTCGTCAAAGGTCAGCATAATGCATTTTTCGGGCAATGATTTTTTGCCGTAAACATAATCGGTAAGGTCTTTTACAACAACAGTTGTGTAGCCGTTTTCGGTAAGATATTTTAAATCATTTTCAAATAGAGTCGGCGAAACGGTGTAGTCATTTTGCAGTTTTTCGTCCTTTAAAAGTGAGTGATACATTATTACGGGCAGTTTTACGCTGTCGGTATCAGCCGTTGTTTCTTTTGTTGCACCTGTCATTACCGATATCAAAATTACCGCAGACAGGAAGAATGCCGTAAAAATGATAATTTTTACTGTTTTGTTTGATTTCACTATATTTCCTCCCAATTCTTTGTGCAAGATTTTTTATTTATAATTCTTTATTGTAAATATAATTAAACATCTGCGTGATAGAATATAGCCAAAGTTAATACTGATTACTGATTTTGGTCAATCGGTACTGACTAATATTGCATAAGGATTTATGAATTATGGCAAAAAGAAATTTCAGCTCAAAACGCAATGCAATTTACAACGCTGTGTGCGGTACGGACACTCATCCGAGCGCACGCTGGGTTTATGATAAATTAAAGCCAGAAATTCCCGACCTTAGTCTTGGCACGGTTTACAGAAACATTGCTCTTTTTAAGGATGAAGGAAATGTCAGCGTTATATGCAATGTAAACGGTGAGGAGCGTATTGACGGCAACACAGAGCCGCACCCCCACTTTGTCTGCAACAAATGCAATGCAGTTATTGATGTTGAAGACAATCAAAATGCTGATGACCTTGAGTCACAGCTTGCCGAAGAGGGATTTAAGGTAGAAAACAGATTTGTTATCTACTACGGCATATGTCCTAAATGTTCGGCAGAAGTACACTAATATTTATTACAAAGGAGAAGTAATTATGAAATGGTATTGCACAGTATGCGGTTATGTTTATGAAGGTCCCGAAGCTCCCGAGGCTTGCCCTGTTTGTAAGGCACCGAAGGAAAAATTTAAGCAGATGGACGAGGAGGCATCTTTCGCAACAGTTCACGAGGTTGGCGTTGCTCAGGGCGTAAGCGAAGATATTCTCAAGGATCTCAGAGCTAACTTTGAGGGAGAATGCAGCGAAGTCGGTATGTATCTTGCAATGGCAAGAGTTGCAGACAGAGAAGGCTATCCCGAGGTTTCTGCCGCATTTACAAAGTATGCTTTTGAAGAGGCTGAACACGCTGCCAAGTTTGCAGAGCTTTTAGGCGAAGTTCTTACAGACAGCACAAAGAAGAATCTTCAGATGCGTGTAGATGCAGAAACAGGTGCTTGCGAAGGTAAGTTTGACCTTGCAAAGCGTGCAAAGGCTCAGAACCTTGACGCTATTCATGACACAGTTCACGAGATGGCAAAGGATGAAGCAAGACACGGCGCAGGCTTTAGAGGTCTTCTTAACAGATACTTTAAGTAATCATTAAAAAATAAAAAATCAAAAAGTCAGCTTGATAATCGTATGACCAACAACTAACCGATTACACAACAGACTTTGAACAGGAGATTTGATAGTATGAAATATGTATGCGATGTTTGCGGATATGTTTACGATCCTGAAATCGGCGATCCCGATAACGGCGTTGATGCAGGCACAGCATGGGAAGATGTACCCGAGGATTGGGTATGCCCTCTCTGCGGTGTAGGCAAGGACGAATTTTCCGCAGAAGAATAATTAACAAATTGGCAATTTGGGAGCAGGCAATGCTTGCTCCCTTTTGTGTGTACGGGAGTAAATTATGAAAAAATTGATTTCGTGGAATGTAAACGGACTTCGTGCCTGTGTTACAAAGGGCTTTGAGGACTTTTTTAAAGATGTTGACGCAGATATTTTCTGTCTTCAGGAAACAAAGCTTCAAGAGGGACAGATTAACCTCTTGCTTGAAGGGTATCATCAATATTGGTGCTATGCCGACAAAAAAGGCTATTCGGGAACGGCTATGTTCACAAAGGAAGAGCCTTTGAATGTATGTTACGGGATCGGCATTGACGAACACGACCATGAGGGCAGAGTTATCACGGCAGAATTTGACAATTGCTTTGTTGTCACCTGCTACACTCCAAACTCGCAAAGTGAGCTGAAAAGGCTTGATTACCGAATGAAATGGGAAGATGATTTCAAGGCATATCTGAAAAAACTTGAAGAAAAAAAGCCGGTTATTATGTGCGGCGATTTGAATGTTGCACACAAAGAAATTGATTTGAAAAATCCGAAAACCAACCGTAAAAATGCAGGCTTTACCGATGAAGAGCGTTCAAAGATGACAGCGTTGCTCGATGACGGCTTTATCGACACCTACCGCTATTTCTATCCCGATACAGAGGGCGTGTATTCGTGGTGGTCATACAGATTCAAGGCTCGTGAAAAAAATGCGGGCTGGCGTATTGACTATTTTATCGTTTCAAAGGCTCTTGAAAGCAAGCTTGACGGTGCAAAAATCCATACCGAAATTTTAGGTTCTGACCATTGTCCCGTTGAACTGACGATTGACATTTAAAAAGCTGAGCTTATTGAACACTCCGCTTTCATATGTTTTTTGTACAAAAAACAGGATACCGATTGGTACCCTGACAGTTGACATATTTTTATATTATTATGTTAATATACAAGTAAAGAAACAGCTTTAGCTGTTTCGCTTGAACGATTTTTATTTTTAAAAGCCGCTCTGTATTGCGATTACAGGGCGGTTATTTCTTTATAGTAAACACAATAAGAAAGGTTGTTACCATTTGTAGGCAACAACCTTTCTTTAGAATCAATAGTATTCTACTTTACCGCAACCCGAGCATTTCCTTCCGATTGTTTTAGTCTCATAATGGCTTTTCTCAGGGACATTAACTTTTTTTCTTGCCATATAATTATAGCAAACTCCTCATATGCAATCAAGTATCCGAGGAGTATTTATAATATTATATGATATTATGTCGTTATTTCAATTGATTTCTGACCGCCTGTTATGTCGGAAAAATTGTTTTTTGCACTTTTAACGAATGCGAAGATTGTTTTCAGAAGCATATTTCTCGTTTTGCTGTCAAGACCTGCAAAGGATTTTAGGATTGTTCCCGTGTTTTTAAGCGGATTTTTCAGCATCTCATTAAAGGTTGCGGTTTCGGTCAGCGACAAAAGGGCAAAAACCTCTTTTGTGAACTCCTTTCTTTGAGCAATTGTCAGCGATTCAACAAATTCTTTCAGCGTGTGGTCAAAGAAAACGCTGAAATTTGTAGTGCTTTTCAGCCTGACAAGGCTGTTCTGCTCAATCTCCCACGAATAAATATCGTGTTGGAGAAAACCTTTTTGATTGCTCTTTACAATAGTGTAGTTCTCCTCATGCTCAAACATCATGCCGAAAATGCTTGACTGCGGAACAAAGGTGTAGATTCTGTCATCGATTTCATAAAATCCGCTGTCCCTGATTTTGTCAAGAGAAAACCCGGGTCCGTCAAAATTGTAAATATAATCAATGTGATTTCTTGAATTTTCATCGGTAAAAGCACCTGCATAAACCGCAAGATTTCCGCCCTTTGAGTGACCGCCCAGAATGAATTTTCCGTTGAGCATACGGACTGCCTTTTCAAAATAATCAAGAGCCTTTTTCTGTGACGGCAACGGAAATGTGAAGAACATATTGAAGTCCTCCTGCCAACCGACAAGAGAATTGTCCGTTCCTCTGTACGAGATGAAATAATTCTTTTTGAGAAATTCAAAAGTAATTGCGGAAAACTGCATACTCACATCGGACTCAACCTCGTTTACATACCCCGAAACAAGAATTTTGCCGAATCTCTTGCTCTCTGCCGTCGCTTTCAAAAGGTCGGCGTCACCTTTCCACAATAGATTTTTCTCGTAATCATCGGTGGCAAACACACGCATTGCCGCCTGTTCAAGGGTAATTTCATCAAACAGACAGGACGATACCGAACCGTCAAAAGGAAGATATGAAAGCCGTGAAAGCACAAGTGCGTCAAGCTCATTAAAACCGTCCTGTTCAAATGTCAAATCGCCTCTCCGACTTATGTAATCAAATATGTCAGCCATACAAATGCCTCCAATCTGTTTTCTCTCCGTAACTATTGTATCACTTTGTACTAATTATTTCAATACAATTTTGAAAATTGAAAAAGAAAAGGACAAACAAATTTGTTCATCCTTTAACAGTATATGAAGTTATCTGAATTTTGCGATTTCTTCAAGAAATTGTTTTCCGAATTTTTCAAGCTTTGTTCTGCCCACACCCGAAACTTCAAGCATTTCAGCAGGTGTTTCAGGGCATTTTTTGCACATATCAATCAGCGTTGCATCGGTAAAAATAACATAGGCAGGAACGCTCTTTTTGGATGCAATACCTTTTCGCAAAGCCTTGAGTGCGTCAAGTAATTCGGAATTGACAGGCACTTCAGGACGGTGCGTTTCGACAACCTTTTCGGAGTTTTCAACTTTCTTCATCACAAGCCGTTCCCGCCCGAAAAGCACATCTCGGCTCTTTGGCAAAAGTTTTAGAACCTCGGTTTCATTGTCGGCTGAAATATACTCCTTTTCGGCAAGAAAGTCAATTGTGCCGAAAATATGCCTTGCCGTAACCTCTTTCATTATTCCGTAGGTTGACTGATTGTTAAGCTCAGCTTTTAGAATTTTCTCGCTTTTACTGCCCTTTAACACATCACAAATCACGGTTTTGCCGTACCTTTGTCCTGTTCTTGCAATACACGACATAATTTTTTGAGCGTCAATTGTGACATCAACAAGCTTGTGAACGGAAAGGCAGTTGGAGCATTTTCCGCAGTAAGCCTTCTTTTCACCGCCGAAATACCGCAGAATAAATCCACGCAGACAATCGTTTGTTGTGCTGTAAAAGGTCATATATTTTAAGCGTTCAAAATCACGCTCACGAATTTGCTCGTTTTCTTCAATTGTAAGCTCCTCGTTTCCCTCGGAATTTTCAATCATAAAGCGATTTAGGCGAACATCCTTAGGACTGTAAAGCAAAATACAATCAGCTTCACCGCCGTCACGACCTGCCCGTCCTGCCTCTTGATAGTAGCTTTCAATATTTTTCGGCATATTGTAATGGATTACATATGTAACATTTGACTTGTCAATTCCCATACCGAAAGCATTGGTTGCGACCATAATATTTTTTCGGTCAAAAACGAAATCCTCCTGATTTTTCCTGCGTTCGTATTCGTCAAGACCTGCATGGTATCTTGCCGCCGAAAAGCCGTTATCGCAGAGCAATTCGCAGACAGATTCAACATTTTTTCGGGTTGCACAATAGACAATTCCCGACCTGTCGCCACGCTCCCGAATGAGGTCAATAAGCTTTTCGTCCTTTGACGATGACTTTATTACACCGAAGAAAAGGTTGGGGCGGTCAAATCCCGTTGTAATTTCAAACGGATTTTCAAGCCTGAGAATTTTCTTTATGTCTTCTTTTACATCATTCGTAGCCGTTGCGGTGAATGCTCCGACAATCGGACGATTTGCAAGGCTTTCAACAAATGTGATAATTTTGAGGTAACTCGGTCTGAAATCCTGTCCCCATTGTGAAACGCAATGAGCCTCGTCAACTGCAACCATTGATATTTTTATCTTTTTGCAGGTGTCGAGAAATCCGTCAGTCAACAGCCTTTCGGGTGCAACATAGATAATTTTGTATTTTCCGTGTTCAACATTTGAAAGCACTCGGAGAAATTGCGGATATGAAAGCGAGCTGTTTATGTATGCCGCAGGAACTCCCGACTGAACGAGTGAGCCGACCTGATCCTTCATAAGCGAAATCAGAGGTGACACAACAATTGTCACCCCGTCAAAAAGTAATGCGGGAATCTGATAGCACATAGACTTGCCCGCACCTGTGGGCATAATGCAAAGTGCATCTCTGCCGTCAAGCAAAGCGTCAACTATCTGTTCCTGTCCGTCTCTGAAAGAATCGTGTCCGAAGTAATCTTTTAACACGCTTAATTTATCACTCATCTTTTTGCCCTTATCTATCATTCTTTATTGGAATTATAATCATTGTATTCCCTTTCAATCCAAGCCATAAGCAGATTTACAATTTTCTGCTGTTCGACCTCGTTAAGCTGTTTGTCCTTTGCAACTCTGTACCACTTGTTAAGGCACCCTCTGCAACAACAGGCACAGGCGTGCTGTGCGATAAAAACAGGGTGTCCCCTCATGGGTGTTTGCTTTCCGTCATTCGGAATATATTTTGGCGCAAGCCGTGTTCTGACAAAATCTTCTGCATGGGAGCGGATTTTATTCATTCCCTTTTCATTAATATAGTCAATGTCCTTTTGCTTTAAATGAAACCGACTGCGAAAATCAGATTTTTTCAGTTTGTTTAGTGCCTCATCTATCGTTTGCATTGTTCATGCCTTCTTTTATTGTCATACCTTAATTATAAACAATTACTACGGTAATGGCAAGAAAAAATGCACTCATTTTCTGTTACAGAAAAAACAACCCCACGATTATTTTACCGTGGGGTTGTTTTCATAGGGTTGCTTTTCAATTATTTTTAGAGATTAAACATCTTTGCAATATTTTTCAGCAAGGGCAAAGAACGCTTTTTCGAGCGAATCCAAGGTTTGTTCCGTCATACTGACCGACATACTGTTTTTGTCGGAAAATATGATTTCAACGATTGTAACCGTGGCGTCATCGACTGTCAGTTCTTTGTTTTTCGGATTATATTTTTTCAGAATTTCCAATGCGTCTTCGGCGGTATCACACAGCAGTCTCATATCCGTTTCGTCGATCAAAACATTTTCAAAAGCGATATAACCGCATTTGCAGATAGCGTCAAAAAGAAAATTTACACCTTTTTTTCGCACATAAAAAGAACAGCAGGAGTCAAAATTTGAATGATTTTTTGAATAGCTCACGGATACAATTTCTTTTTTTACACGCATTTTTCGTTTGGAAATATTATGAAATAACGACCGTAAAGTCATATCGGTTATGTCATGGCAGCCCCGCAGAACGGACAGAATTTCGGCGGATTGCCGTCAGGCTTATATCCGCAAGCCGGGCAAACAATTGCCGCAGCATTTTGCGGAGCAAACGGCTGTGAAACTTGCTGATTTACTGTGTTGCTCTGCATAGGCATTCCGTTCTGCTGATAGCCCATATTGTTCTGCATGGGCATTCCGTTCTGCTGATAGCCCATATTGTTCTGCATAGGCATTCCGTTCTGCTGATAACCCATATTGTTCTGCATAGGCATTCCGCTTTGCTGATAGCCCATATTGTTCTGCATAGGCATTCCGCCTTGCTGATAACCCATATTGTTCTGCATAGGCATTCCGTTCTGCTGATAACCCATATTGTTCTGCATGGACATTCCGCTTTGCTGATAGCCCATATTGTTCTGCATACCGTTTCTTATTTGTTCACACAGTCTCATTAACTGCATTCCGTCATCAAACGCTCTCATAAGCTCATTTCTTACAGTACCGATTGACGAATCAACATACATTGATATATCGGTTATGAACGGATGATTTACGATGAATTTTGCTTTTAAAGAAGATATTCTTTGCGGTGATGACGATGTGTTTGTATCACGAACATACGGCTGAAGTGCAAGCGGAACATCAAGCATACCGTTTTGCCCCGAAAATGAGTTTGTTGTATCAAACTGACTGCCAAAACCGCTGTTCCTGCCCTGACGGTTATCATAGCGGTCATACTCATCAGGAATTCCGTCACGGTCGGAATCCTGCAGAGTTGTATATCCAAGCTCAAGCCAAAAGTCCTGCAGCTGTGAAAAATCAAAAATTTCAGGATTGCTGTTTTTGAAATCTCTGCCTATTGTAAAATAGAATTTTCTGTTATTAAAATCTACAACAAGCTTTTCGTTTGTACCGGCACTTGCCGACTGAACAAATGCCGAATATTTCTGTCTGTTCTGTTCACGCTGTTCAAGATGAGTTTTAACATCTGCTAATGTTCTGTTTTTCCAGCCTGATGAAAGCGAACTGAGCTTGTGCTTACAGTCGCTGCAAAGATAACCGTCTGAAAGCTTTTGCCTTGTGAGGGCGTTTACCTTGTCACCGCAAAGGTCACAATATTTCTTTTCAAATAGTCCCATAAACTTTCTCCTTTACAAAAGATTCACGATTTTCTTCTGAATATTTGTAGCATCAATAACTGATATTGTGCCGTCACCGTCTGTGTCTGCAATTTTAAAAGTGTAATCGTCAAATTCTTCAAACCCGACAACGTATTTTTGAACCAAGGTTGCGTCCACAACATTAATAACACCGTCCATATTGACATCATACGGAACTGTAATGTTTACATCAAAACTAATATCGTCTTTATACAGATATATCTCATACACCCTTGCAATACACTGCGGTTTGCTTACAGTAATGACATGTTTGCCTGGGAATGTTTGAAAACCAAAATATAAGGGTCTTACATTACTGTTTTCCATATCATGTTCAAAGCTGTCCTTATAAACGCCGTCAAAAGTGTATCTATCCACCTTAACAGTAATAGTATCATCCGGTGAGCCGCCTGTTTTGAGGTTCATTATAATATTGGCCTTAACCTCTTGCGTCACTTTAACCGATACACTGTAAATGACATCACCGTTCTCACCCGTGACAGCACACCTGAAATGAGTTTCATCAAAATCCGTATTCGGTCTGATGGTCAAAGCATTTGTTTTTGTACCCTTGAAGGAAAATTTGTTTGATGTGGATGAGTTGTCACTTATGTTGCGCCACACATATCTTCCTGTGCTTCTCCTTACTTTCATCTGCCACTGATAGCTTGCGGCATTGTTGGCAGTAACCGATATAGTTCCTTCTTTGCCTTTCATAATTTCTGCCTCAGTGAACTGATGTGAAAATGAAGGTGATTTATCTGCAACAACGTAATATGCCCAAATATAATATTGACCTGTGGTTTCATCCTGAAGAATTGTCGCCTGACCGTCGTCGTTGTACAAGCCACATACTGCGTTCTTGGCAACCGCATATCCTCTGTTCATATTAAAGTATAGCTGACAACAATACATACCGCTGTCAAAAGCTTCTCCGTCGTTGAGCTTTCTGCTAACTTTGTTGTTTTTGTACTCATACCACTCAATATAATCAAAACTGTAGTAAGTGCTGTTTATCGGAGTTGCCGTAGTTGAGGGGATTTTCCGCTGTTCAGGTTTCTCCAAGCCTAAAAATCCAATTACAGGAATTTCTGTCTTATCAAGAAGTCCCGGAAAGTTACATTTTCCCGAATAAAAAGTACCGCTCTTTGAACCCGTTACTTTACATCTAAAGACAACATCTTTCCACCCTGAGTCAGGTCCTACAAGTTCTGCGTAGGTCTGAAATTTAAGATGGTCTGTAAAAACACCCGAAAATTTCGAGTCGGGGTTGTTGGTTTTATCGGAGAGGTTAACCCAGCTTAGGCTCGGATGCTTTGCCTGCCATTGATAGGTAAAGGTTTCGTCTGTACTGCCGCCGTTTACTCCCACGATAATGTTAAGGACATCTCCTTTGTAAACCTCGGTGTCGATATATTTGATATAAGCCTGAGCCGCTGCATTTGCGGTTATGGCTGTCATAGGAAGTGTTGTCAACAGCATGAGAAAGCATAAAACAACACTCGAAATATGCTTTACTTTTTTCTTGATTTTCATAAAAATCCCTCCTTTATGCCCAAGGATCAACCGAAGCCGGAGTTCGTATATCAGAGAGTGCAAGATTACGCCATAAGAACCATTGATTGCCCTTTCTGCGAAGCTCAATCTGACGAGGTGAGTCTGCTCCCGACGACTGAACCTGAACCTTTGCATAGCCCTCGCTCTGATAGGTATATGCATACTCGGAAACGGTTATTTTGTACGGAACATTCGGTGTATAATCGTTCTTCACGGATGAACCCTCAAAATACGAGCGAGGAATATATCCCCTGCCCTTGATTCTGTCACGCAAAAACTGAATATCCATCCCGTTCATCGGCTGAGGTCCTTTTAATACATTAAGCATTTCTATTGTGTTTTCCGGACTTTCATCATATTCAAGCAACACAAGCATTGCAAATGCCGCTGTTGAAAGAGGTGACGAAAAGTCAAGCTCCGGCATTTTTTTGAGTTCATCTGCATTTTTCGGATAATCGGCAAATACAAATGTTTTGCTTTTGTGCATCGCATTGTTTACCGCTCCCGAAACGGCCTTTGAAACATTGTTTTTTACAGCCTGATTTGTCATATTTTTTAAGCTGTCAAATATACCCATAAACAGTACCTCCTTTTTAAAGTGCGTCAAGTGCGGCGGCAAGATAATCTGCCGTTACGGATGAATAAAAAAACGAGCTTATTTTTCCGAATTGTTTTGCCTGTTTAACCCTGTCGGCAAGGTCGGGATATGTCTGTTCGTCACAGAGCAGAGCCGTTTTACAGCTTGGCAAATATTCCTTTACTTTTCCACAAAGCTCAAGCCGTTTCTCAATAGTTGAATCGGCAAGTCTTGTGACATCCATAAGCAAAACATCAACTCTTTCTGCAATGCACAAATCAAGAATTTTCCCGTCTTGATTCGGTGAAACATTTTCAATACAAAATCTTCCCTTCTTTACAAGGGCATTTTGAATAGCCTCACTGAGCAAATTATTCTGAACACTGAGCAAAATTTTCTTCAACGGACATCACCCCTTTTCACCTATATCTTTCACTTATATTGTACAATTTTGCGATAGAAGATGAATGTGCCAAACGGCATATTTCACAACATAAACAAAAAAAGCACAGCCGCCCGATTGTTCGGACAGCTGTGACCTTGTGCTAAAAATATTTACGGTGGGTAATTAAAAGGGGGGTAAATAATAAAATAATTATGCTTTGTTCTTAACAGCGCCTATAATGTAAAGTACAGGGATAGCAAGACCGCAGATAAGAGAGAATACACTGAACTGTGATCCGCCTATCATGCTGATAATTTCGCCTGCAATACACATAACCGCAACAATAACGCCCCATACAATACATGTATTTGCCTTGTGCGGAAGTTTTGCGTTGATAACGCCGATAATACCTGCAACAAACTCAGCAACCGCACTGATAAGTGCGAAAACGCCGCCGACATAAAGCATAGTCATATCGTATGTACCGTCGTTAAAAGCTGCAAGTGCGGCGATACCGAGAATGGCGATGATTGATACAATCAATGCAATAGCACCGAATACAATCATAAGGATTCCCGTTACTTTAAGAAAAGTTGAACCTTTTGCCTCCATAGTTTTTCCTCCTGTCATTAAATAATAAATTTTATGCACCTTTGTCTTTGATTATTAATCGGACAAAGATAGCGTTTTGCACAAAAGATATTCACCGTCTAAGCAGTTATATCCTGTAATTGTATTATACTGTTTTAACAGCAAAAAAATATGTGCCAAACGGCACATATTCAGAAAAAAGTATTTATTTGTCGTTAATTCTATCGTCAAGGATTACAAGTCCCGCCTCTCTTGCCTTTACGGCAAGCTCTGTTCTTGACTTAAAGCCTGTTTTTTCAAGCATATACTGTATATAGTTCTTGACAGTGCCCGGAGCAATGTAAAGTCTTTTGGCAATTTCCGTGTTTGTATCACCGCTTGTCAGTTCACGCAAAACCTCAAGCTCCCTTTCGGTAAAATCCGTACTCATTGCGTTGCCGAATTTAATTTTCGGAGTTGTGTCGGGAAACACACGCTCACCGTTCATTGTTCTGTCCATAAGTTCAATAATAGGTTCGGGACTTACCTCTTTGTACCAAAAGCTGTCAACTCCTGCTTCCTTGGCACGCTTTAGATAGGAATATTCGGGCATTGAGGTAACGATGATTATCTTAATTTTCGGGAACTTCGCTTTTATTCTTTCAGCCGCCTCAAGACCGTTTGCCCCCATTGAAGTGCATATATCCATTAAGATCAGGTCAACATCGGAATTTTCGCAATGATAATCCGTCATATCGGCATTACTTATTGAGCCCGCAAGCGTATAGTTTTCGCTTTGGTTTACATACATTTCAAATAAAGTTCTCGGCATTGACTGATCTTCAACTATCAGCACTCTTGTCATACTGCAGCACCTCGCTTTTCGGTATTGTGATTTCAAGAACAAAAATTTCGGAAGTCGATATTTTCATGCTTCCGCCGATTTGCTCCGCCTTTTTTCTTACGGAAGAAAGTCCGCCGCCCTCATTGATTTTTTGAGGCGGTTTTCTGCCGTTATTTGCAAATTTAAAAATATATTTTTCACCGTCGTCAAGACTTTCAAGAATCATTTTATCTGCTTTTGCGTGTCTTGCGGCATTGTTAAGGCATTGCATTGTTGCAAAAGTCAGAACCCGTGCAACCGCATTGTTATCAGTCGGAAGATTTCCGACTGTTTCAAGCGTTATTCCGACAAGCTTTGCGGCATTTTCAATATCCTTAGCAAAGTTTTCGTCTTTGCAATCATTCTCTGCGGTATTCAGAACAGAAATATTGTTTTTCCACATTTCAAGTAATTTACTGTTATTTTCAGACAGAGTACCGTTTTCAAGATATCTTCTTGTTGTTACCAGCGTACTGCCGAGCCTGTCATGAATTATCTCTTTTGTGCGAAGAATTTCTTCTTCTCTTGTCAGGTCACAGACCATTTCATTGTATTTTTTCAGATGAGCATTAACCTTTTTTAACTCGCCTATTTCATATTCCAAGGTTGATGTAAGCTTTGTAAACTCTGTTATATCGGTTGCCGCAAGCTGAAAATACGGTTTTGAAAAAATTTCCGTTTCCGACAACGAAAAGCTGAAAACCCTGCCGTCCTTTAATCTGACTGTAAATGCCCCGTCATTTTCATATTGAGAAGCCTCTTTTATCTTCTCTCTGAATGGCATTGCAACATTAAGCGATTTACCCGTAAGTTCAAGGCATATGCTTTCCATAAGGTTATTTTTCAATACAACAAGTCCGTTTTCGTCAAAATAGCAAAGTCCTGTCGGCAAACCGTCAAAGCTTTCTTTAATTGACATTGCGGTAATATCGGTATTCCTGCAATGATGAAGCCTTACCGTTATGTACACAGACATTATCGCACAATATGCCGTTATGCCGACAGACAGAGCAAACGGCATTCTGCCAAAAAATTCAGCCATTTTATTAATTTGGTTATCATAATATATTTTACTCAAGACATGAGTGCTTACCAAAAACATTGTCAAAGAGATTACTGCAATTATAACCGCTGAAATCGGTTTCCACAACCTGATTTTATAAAGAAAAGATTGCGTTGCGTTGTATATTGCCACACAGGCAACAACAAATTGCACACTCATCAATATAACACAAACAAACGAACGCATTTCAAGGATGGATGTCATATGTCATCACCTCCGCTTTGCATACGAACAAACACAAACAGCGTGTCAGCGTCACATTCCGTGGTGACATTTCCGCCGAGTTTTGTAATATCGTCAAGTAAATCATCGGGAATTTTCATTTCATTTTTGCTGTCACAGTTGATTTTTAAATCAATAGATCTCTCATGGACTTTTAAATTAAACAGCAACGCATCTGTGCAGTTCATTATATGCCTTATAAAAATCCCGATGAATTTAAAAAGTACAATCGTTTTTTCGGCTGAAATTTCTCCCGAAACATTACCGAAAAACGAACACGAAATTCCGTAAACAGAAATGTACTCGGCAAGTTCTCGGATACTATTTTCAAGCTCAAAAGCGTTCAGCATTTTTCTGCTTTTTGCCATAATGAGTAGATTGCTTATTCTCTTGATGTAGACATTAACAACACAGGCACCGGCATAATTAACCGAAATATCTCCCCTGTTGTTTTCAATATTTTTGAGTATATTTTCAAGGTCGCAAAGCTGAGGACGGATAAATTCGGTTATACTGTCATAGAGCTTGTTCTGTTCGGTTACTGCCGCTCTTCGTTTTTTCAGCTCTGCCTCTGATTTTAAGATTACATTGTATTCCGAAATCTGCTCTTTTACTTCCGAAAGTTCTCTGTTAATTCGGTTAATTGCCGATATATCTTCCGTCCAAACTGCCTTACCGCCTTTTATATTATGCTTTTTAAGAATTATATTTTCATCAATCAAAACACTGTTACCGTTTTGCAGAACAACATCTTTTGAAACATTTGTTGCGTTTTTTGAGCGGTATTTCACATTGCCCTCATTGTCAAATATGAGAGTGTTAAGATTTGACGCATTGAAAAAATCGCCGTAACCCGTATTTGACGGCACAAGACCTATCTGAATAAGGCTTTCCCATAAAGCAATTGAGGCAAAACAGAACACCTCGGGAACATTGTAAATTCTAAGTCCCGAATATCCGTGATTCAGATTATTCCAGAGCGTGTAAATTATTGCAACAAGAATTATTACAATCGGAATCCACAGCTTTTTGCGTGTTGCGGAAATTCTGCATCGATTGATTGAAAGCACAATTGACGAAAGTACAAGTATAAAAATCCACACTACAATTACATAGTAAACAGGACCGTAACTGTATTGTTTGTTCCAATTGTGAAAATCGGGTTCAAATACAAAAGCAAGCTGATGAAAATCGTTCGTCATAACAAGCAGCACAAGAACGGCGGCAGGTATAATCAAAAGATATTTTCGGTTATTTGTATTTTCGGGCTTACCGATATTCAGCATTGCAAAAAACATCATAAGCGGCAAAAACACCATTGCTATGTAATATGAATACCAAAGATACCGTCCGTATGTGTTGATGTCGGCAGGGCTGTTGTATTTTATGGCACGAAGAGCCATCCACAAGAGCATAAGCGCCGCAGATATCACAAGGCAGATTCGTATATTCTTCTGAACAATGCGATATGCAACAGACACACCCCAGCCTATAATAAGCCCGGAAAAGATAATAACATCAAAATTTTCAATATAATTGTCCGCCGAGGAAGTAAGATGAGAAAAAATTCTCACCGCACCTCCGAACAGGAATATAATTATCCCGACAACAGTCAGAAGCTTTGTTTTGTCAACTTTGCGAACCATATGCCACCCGTCAGTTATTTCAAGTTTAATTTCAGCAAAATAATTTTTTCAAAACACCAATGTTGCACACCATTTTACTACATAATAACACAATAAAACGGATTATACAATTCATATTTACCGCAAACTTAAACAAAAAAGTAAATAGTTAATCCCCAAAGTAACTTTCATGGTGGAACTTACTTTGGAAATTAACGCACTGAAATCTTCCTTGTTTTGGACTGTAATCAATCGTGGTATTGTTCGGAAATTTGTTATACCGCAAAAGGCACATAACCGAAAGTGATAACGGTTATGTGCCTTATTGTTTTTTGCAATGCTGTTTTTTCACAGTCCACGAATAAAATTTGTACCCTAATTAGATTTACACTATTCTCAAACTGAGTTCCTTTGTAGGCTGTTCTTTTTTGCGTTTTACTACCTTATAGATTTACACTATTCTCAAACATCGTTTAGATATGATTTTTGCGATGCATAGTTTTACTACCTTATAGATTTACACTATTCTCAAACTATCCCAAAACATCAATTGCGAAATTGCTTGTTTTACTACCTTATAGATTTACACTATTCTCAAACAGGTCGTTGAAAAAGGTTTTCTCGGCGGAGGTTTTACTACCTTATAGATTTACACTATTCTCAAACATTCAAAAGGTGTTCCCTACTTTGCTATTAGTTTTACTACCTTATAGATTTACACTATTCTCAAACTTGACCACTCATAGTCCATACGGATAAATAGTTTTACTACCTTATAGATTTACACTATTCTCAAACATTGTTCTGCTCTACAAAAGGAGATTGATTGTTTTACTACCTTATAGATTTGCACTATTCTCAAACTAAAGGAACATTAACAATGCGATTAAGAAAGTTTTACTACCTTATAGATTTACACTATTCTCAAACATTAATGACATCAGTCTGCACAGTCCTGCCGTTTTACTACCTTATAGATTTACACTATTCTCAAACTGCCCTCATTGATTCTGCCAAAAGTGACATGTTTTACTACCTTATAGATTTACACTATTCTCAAACCTCAAATTGAGAATAAAATGCACCCACTATACTGTGCACGGCAAATCTATAGGGTTATTTTATAACATTTGTATAATGATTGTCAATAAAATTCGCACAAATCATTATCAATCACAACAAGGTGTCCCATGCTGTAATCCAGCTTGGATGTTTTCGTAATTACTACCGTTCTCCAACTCATCTAAATTTCCTCTTTTCTGATAACTTACATATGTAACAAATCAATCTTCTTCTCAAACAAACCTGTTACCGACTGATGAACAAGATAAATCGAGTTTACATCTTTAACCTCCGACAATACGGAATTTAAACCAACTCTTCCCGAAGAACTACCCTCACCAATATATGTAAGATTTCCTAAAACAGCATTACAATGTATGATTTTGAGTATTTCTGTAAGAACAAAACATTGTTTTCTAATATCCAGTTTTTCAAAAGCATCACGATGAGATGCAATTTTAACACCCATATCACCGAATTTAACTTTTAAAATTGTATCTGTCATTTTAGAGGTTAAAATATCAAACAACCTCAAATTCTCATCGGCACTCACTTTGTCAAGCTCTGTAATATTGTAATTTTCAGGCTTGGAATTCAACTTAACGACATTTCTGATATATTTTTCTGTATCATAACTAACTGTTAACTGCATGGCTGGTTTGTATATAATTTGCTTACCAGTCTTGGCACTTATATGCATTCTGAAACCGTCAATTTCAATGCAGGCATTATATTTTACAACAGGAATCAGAACCACAGGATTTTTCAAGCCAAGAGTTTCACTCAGATATTTTTCAGGGTTTGCTTCATACTGAGCTTTAATGTAAGAATCAATTGCAACAAGCTGACGCATTTCTTTGCCCTTTTTGCCCTCGTATTTAACAAATGAAAAGTACGAAGATGCCGGCTTGTCATAACCTCCGTATTTACTGATATCCGAAAGAGGAGAGTTCTGTTTTAGCGAAACCTGACCGCTTCCTTTTTTCAGAGGATTCATCTTGAAGAGTCCGCCGTTCCTTGTTAAAGCATACCTTGTAAAACGGATATTGTTCTTGTTCATAGTCTTTCTGACAATTTTGATTGACTTATTATCATCAATTGACCATGCGTTCGGTGTATTAAAACTGAACATTTTGTTCAGGCTATAAGCTTTGGTTTTCAAACCTTCGATAAATATGGATTTGTTGTGTGTACAGCGTTCGTTATACACATTGCCGACAACAATATTTAAATAGGCATCTTTTGTATGGTGAAAATCGTTTACTTCTCTGCATTTTAAGAAATCATATTCGTGTCTGAATTCAGAAACCGTTGACGCTTTTACATACACAATTTCAGTATCGGGATACAATTCTTTAAAAAGTGACGCAACTGCTTTTGTTGATTGAGATGTTTCAACAATCTGTCTTGCAATAAAATCTGAAAGTTCGCTTTCAGAAAGCGGAGTTGCCCTTGTAAGCCTCTCGTACTTTTTCTTGCTAATAAGACCTTTATCCATAAGCAAATGCCAGAAGCCTTTCATCTTTTCACGAATTGAACTGTCAAGCGGATATGTATTATCCTTGTGAGCATTAACCTGTTTCTTTACAAGGACACGGTTATCAAGGCTGTCATCTTTAACTTTTGAACGAGGGAAAATGTGATCCACTTCATAAATGTTTTTATTGTACAATTCCGACAGAGTTATCGGTTCTCCCGTGTACATACACTTGCCGAATTGAGTATAGTAAAAATACAGTCTGTCTCTTTTAAATTCATCATCAGGTGTTTTTTCAAGAGATTCCCAGAGTTCGCCCGAATCCTCACCGCATTTTTTATATAAATCTACAAGCTTGGTCTTTCTTGACTCTTTACGGCCTTTGTCGCCCTTCACACCGTCTTTTCTTGTCATCTCAACAAATATCTTTTTAGGTGCATGGCCTTGAATTTTGTTGATTTCATGCATAATTTTCAAAGACTGATACACAGGTCGTTTTACCGCAGGAGAAATATAGAGATTCTCTACCATTTTCTCAAGGCTTTGCCCTGTCTGAATACCGTCAAGATAGTTTTGTCTGCTCTGTTCAAAACCGTATTTTGAGCCAAGCAGTTCCATAAGATTATCATTTGTCTGCCATAGTGCATGGATAATGTTAAATTGCAACTCGCCTGTATTTTTATCGACATTATAAACTTCGGTAAGAAACTCCTTTGAAAATCTTCCCCAATCCTTGTATTTGAGTTTAGAAATTCTCATTATATCTTCATCCGATAATTTTGAACCGAGCTGCCTTTTTAAACGCTTTCTTAAAAGTTTTTTATCATCGCCAAATACAGTTATAGCTTTTATAGCGTCCTCTTTTTCGCTGTCGGTCAGATTAAACTGTGACATTTCAATTGCGGAACGCATACTTGACTTAAAATCACCGTCAATGCCTGTGATATCGGGCGTAATACCTTTTTCGCTTTTTAGATAATTTAGCAAATCTTTTCTTCTGACCTTTTTATGCGTCATAAACAAGTCATTAAATATTGCCTGTTTAAGACTTACATCAGGCTTTTTTCCGTCAAGTCTTAAATTATTCAGTTCATTAAGAACCGTAAAAGCACTGTATAAAATCGAATTCTTAGGTATTACATCCTTCGTTGGAAGATATGTACATTTTGAAGTCAGATTATTTATAAAATTCTCTGCCGATTGCTCTATGTCAACAACACTGTCAAAATTCCACGGATATATTTTTTCATCACTTCTGACAAGCCACGATTTTAGGCTGTGATTATTCAGCGGACCTACATAATACGGTATTCTGAATTCAAAAATTTTGACTATCTTGTCACTTACAGAAATTCCGTTTTCATCTTTTTTATTAAGAAATTCAAGATAAGTTGAAGCATTTTTCAGAATTGCTTTCAGCTCACTCCTATTCACCTGCATAGGAATAACGCCGTTGTCTTTTACGACAATTTTCGGCATAAATGTGCCGTTTTCAATCTTATCAAACATTTCTTCATAGCCTGTTTTGTCAAGCTTTTCAAACTTTTTCTTCAGATATTTGCAGAAATCCGCCTGATTTGTACGATACTGAATCACGCCGTTTCTGCCGTTTTCTTTGTACTTCCCGCAATATGCCGTATAGTTATCAAGCTTGTCCTTTGTAATTCTAAAGATTTCGCCATATAACGATTTACATCTCTCTTTAACGAAATCTTTGAGCATTTTCAAATCAGAATTATGTTCTTCATATGTTTTGACTTTGGCAAATGAAATATACTTTTCACCGTTCAAAATATCTGCAAGAATTGCCCAGTCATAAACCGCCTTTGCTTTTTCGATAAGTTCAAACTTTTCTTGTAACAAATCACGGTATGTATTTTCATTATCGTCATAACCGCTTTCAAAGGTAATACCGTTTACTTCCTCACTGTCAAACGACTTATCACCGAACATATCGGAAAATTTAACCTTTCTGCCACACATCAAATCTATCAAAGTGGTTTCATATGGATTATTTCTTTTACTGTAACCGAAAAGCTTGTACGATTCAGACGATTTTGCAGTTTTCTTCAATGTTTTGTCCTTTAATATTTCTGAAAATCTTAACGAATCATTGCACTCAAATTCAATTTCATATTCTTCTTTTAAGTAAAGTTTTAAATCGTCAAAAAGAGTTTCAAAAGAGGATTCACTTTCAAAATCAGACCCCATATTATCAAACAAGAAATGTCCCCTGTGTTTTATAATATGATGTAACGTAAGATATACAAGTCTTATATCGTGTGGTTGTGAGCTCTTAATCAATTCTTTTCTAAGATGATATATTGTAGGGTAGTCTGTATGGAATTCTTTATCGGTGTAATTACCGTCTGCAAAAACCGCATACGGAACATTTGATGATTTGTCATCAAGATACAGACAACTTTCTTTTAATCTCTGAAAAAAAGCATTGTCAACTTTAGAAATTTCCTGATCAAAAAGCATCTGTAGCCATTCAATACGGTTTCTTTTTCTCAAACCTCTTCTTCGTGCCGATCTAAGAGTTCTTCTCTCGGCAGCTGAATTACTCTCCTCAAAGAGATCAACACCCCACATGGCATTGCCTTTAAATTTGCAGAGATTGTAATCTGTATCGGATACTGCATATCCGACAGAATCCGTTCCTATATCAAATCCTGCATAATAATCGTTATTAAAATTCTTCATAAATTTCCCCCTTTTCTATTGACAAAGTATTTATTTTGTAATATTATTAAGATAATCTAATTACCTTATTGGATTTACACTATGAGTTCAAATAAAAATTCATTCTATCCGTTGCTTAGGCAACCATCACAGTGTGTGATTTGAGGATTCGGTTTTCCGAATCCTTTTCTTTTGTCTAATTTTAGCACATACTGTAGTTATTTTCAATATCTTTAAGTTATTTTATCATTATTTTTAGTACATTTTATTCAGTTATACAATTTCGGTATACTTTCTATATATTTTGCATAGTATAACATACTACTATCAGTATGTCGTATTATACATTTTTAAAATCAAAAGATTTCTGCCCCGCCAATTGCTTGCGGAGCGTAACCTTAACCCTCATCAACGCCCTTCTATTTCAAATATTGCTCTATAATAAAAGTTAGGGCAGAAAAAGAGCTGCAAATAAAAAGTAAAAAAAGTAGAGCATATTTTGCCAAAATCCGTTAAAAGGAATTGCTTAAAAACCTGAAACGGAGAACAAAATATGCTCTACAGATATTTTACAGAAAAGCTCTTAGGGTTCTGCTCGAATGTACTCGGCAAAAGAGATCGAAGAACTTAATGCTAAAAACATTGAATATCCCGATGGTTCAATGCACACGCTGTATGAGGCAGAACAACAGCAAAGAGCTTTTGAACACAAAATCAAGGCAACCAAAATAACACTTGCCGCTTGTGATGAGGCTCTTAATAACCTCTCCGATGAAGAGCTGTTACAAAAGTTAGAAAAAAATTTCAGCCACTATTCAAGCAAGTTGAAACGGCAGGAATCAGAACTGAATAGCTATTGCAATAAGACGGGATTACTTCCTGACCGTTCTCGTCAACAGGCTTATGGTTTTGGAAGAAGTACTGCTCAAAAAGCTGTTTGGAAAAATAAGAAACTAAAGGTTGATGCGGCGGCAAATAGTGCTATTAGAAATACAGGCAAGGTTTTGGAGTTTAATAGCAAAGCAAGTTTTTATAAAAGTAGCGCCTAAACATTCCTTTTTCATGAGTATCTTATATTATTTACTTCAAATTCAGCTTCTGAACGATAATGTTATTCCAATTCTTTGATTCCTACACTTTTCAAATACCGGTAAATTCCGTCATAATATTCTGGTTTTGCAGTCTTGTCAGTTTCATCACCTGTCGGTACAAAAATAACAAATCCCTGTCTTGCCCTCGTCAGGAGGACTCTATAAGCGTTTTTTAAATAAAGAATATTATCTGCAGATTTTATATTTTGCCATTTTGTGCCAACAAATTTCAGATGTTTGAAATCACCATTTTCAAATCTTAAATCTGCATCCCAACAAACAATTGTCCAATCAAGTTCAAGACCTTGAATGTCAAATTCCGTTGCGGTTTCTTCTAAATGAAATGATGAACGAACATCGTTTTTACCGTTTAAAAACCAATTCGTGGCTTCAATTTTATTTTGAACCCATATTCCGTATTTTCTGAGTCTTTTTGCACCGGAGCTTGCAGTAAGCCCGTATCTTTGCGATCCTTTTGCCTGACTTCTAACCCATAGTTTTGCTTTGTGTAGATTTCGAGTCACAAAGACAGGATAATCATTATTAAACTGCTCATACAATCTTTTAGCAGTATCAATATCCACATCAAGAAGAGCCTTTACAAAATTTGAAACATTTTCACTTCTGAATGAACGTAACGAAACGGCTAAGTGCAAATCTTCAATTATGTTTACATTCATATTTTTCGTCATTTCGGCAAAATTATGCCCTCTGGAATATTCGTCATCAGTGATTTTATCTGAAACATAAATGTCCCAGTTTGGATAATTATTTCTCAAAGAATCAAACCATCCATAAATACCGGCCGATTCACCCTTATTAATTTCTTGACCGCCACCGATTAAACATATTATTGTTGCCCAGTCATTGTGACGGTTTAATATACTAATCAGGAATTCAGGTTCTGACATATTAAAATCTTCAATATGTTTCTTCTTTTTCATAAAATTAGTCAAATTTTGTTCGTCCCAAGCTCGTTGAGCTTCATCGAAAATTACAACTTTTTCAACAGGAGGAGTATCAACAGATATTGCGTCATCCCTAAAATGATGAATAATTTGTATAAATTCTTTTACTTTTCTGGAGGCTTCTTTTCTTGAAATATGATTTCTCTTTGCATCATCACGAGCAAGTACTTCTTGTAAAACATCAACAAGCGGTCCATTGCCCGAGAGAAATACAGCATGCTCATCTTCAGCTATTTTCTGCCTTTCTACAGCTATATTAAGACCTGCAAGAGTTTTTCCTGCACCTGGAACACCTGTAATAAAACAAATTGATTTTCTGTTATTAGCTTTGCTATAATCTATAATTTTATTGATCGCTTTAGTAGTTTGATTAAGATTTTTCGCACTTGCATCATTTCTCGAAATATCTTCAACATTGTGACCGAGATACAAGGCCTGTGCAGCCTCTATAATCGTCGGTGTTGGCATATAAAGTGAGTTAATCCAATCATTAGGTATTATTTCATCCTGAATAAATTTTAAAGAAACTTCTGTTATGTATTTGGCAATTTCGTATTCGTTGCAACAAATCGTTTCTAAAACATTATCTTTTGAAATCCGAATTTCTTGTTTTACGCTGTGAGCCTTAGTAGAAATTAAAATTGGAACTAAAAGTCTGTTATGACTTTCTTTGTGAAAACAACTCAAATCAAAAGCATAGTCAGTTACTTGTTCAATAGCATATGAAGGGTATTTCTTTTCACCAACTTTAAATTCTAACAGAAAAATTATTCCTTTATAAATAACAATATTATCAATTCGATTACCTATTCGTGGAATAGTATATTCAAATATAATATATCCATCTAAAAGCTGAGATAACTCTCGCTTCAAAATTTCAATTTCTCTATTCCAAGTATTCTTTTGTAAGTCCTCAGCAGAAAACTGGTCATTCGTTGTTATTTCGCCAAATATACTGTAATTATCTTGATTTAGGAAACTTTGAATATCATTTGAATAATATGAACGTTTTACCATTATGTATTCCTCATTTAAAATTAGTTATATGATTATCATAACATATATATGTATTATTGTCTATTGTATGGGTGAAAATGTCAATGTAATAAAAGATAGATTAAAAAGCTTGGCACCATGCCCGAGGTGATATTTTAAGAGTTATAGTCAGGCGTATGTTCATAAACATATTAATTCTACAACAAAACAAGCGACAGCATAATTTCTGTCGCTTGTAATTATCATATATTCTGTTTTTTCGGGTTACCCCAACTATTGACATAGAGCCAAAACAGTCCTGTGGACTGTTTTCTTAACGCTCACCTTCTCGCCCGATTTAGCAGTAAATTTAGATAAAAAAGAAAACAGAGTAGTCAAAAAACTACTCTGTTGTGGCTCCCCCAACTGGGCTCGAACCAGTGACATCATGATTAACAGTCATGCGCTCTGGCGAGTGTAGAGAAATAGCAGTATAAAACTAATTACAATATCAATTTAAAACTTCACTTGTATTAGTTTTATATAATATTGTTTTACCCTCGATGAATATTTTTTCAACAGATTTTCTCCATAATTCAGGTATACTGTTCCAATCTGTCCAATTATCTTGTATATATTTATATGCTACAAATGGTTTATTAGATTTTGGAGCACTATATCCTAAAACGTCCTCGATACAATTTTGTAACACAACTAATTTATCATCATCATTTAAGGCATTTCTTATAGGTTCATTAAAACGTTCTGCACCATCAGTTTCAAAGTCACCATCATGTATAACGTAAACATCTATTGCCATCGCTTTTAAATATTTAACTAAAGGAATAATTACAGCTTTGCCACGAGCTCTTACAATATGCCAATCAGATAATATTTGATTCTTTAGATCATATGGCATTCTGTTTATTGTTTCAGTCAAGACCACTTGTTCAGTATCACCTTCTACAACCAAAACCTTTTTAACAAAAAAGCATCTAGCAATTGACTCATCAATTTTTAAAATCATTTTTATGTACTCTTTTGAATCTTCTTGAAGATTTATAAATTCATCCGTAACATTAAACGGCATAGATTCAACTACTTCAGCTTTTCCATCTTCCAACATATCATCGTTTATAGTAGTCCATAAACTATTAAGTACTTGAGATGGTTTTTTGCTAATATCAATCATATATGGTGAATGTGTTGTACAGACGATTTGATTATTAGCATTTTCAGCTAAATTATATATAGTGTCTCTCATTTTATTAATCGCATTTGGATGCAAATAAATTTCAGGTTCTTCAAAACCAATAATTAAAGGTCTTGTTTCATTATTATTTTTTCGATTATCTCTTAAACTTTTATATCTTAATAATGCAAACACTGTAGATCTGATAAGTCCTGTTCCCTGTAAATTGGCAGGTGTCGCTATATTACTATTCATTTCTATTCCAAAAGTTGGCTTTATCACATTATCAGCATCGCTTAAATTAGCTGATGTTGTAATTCCTGTACCGGGAAAAATTTCTGATACAATATCATTAAGTTCTACAATCATTTTAGAAATTTCAGTACTAGAATCTTCGGGATCTAATTCTTTACTAAGCTTATCTAGATATTTTTGAGCTTCTTTATAATTCTCTGAAGATTCTCTTATTTCAGAAAACAATTCATTTAATGTCTTTTGAAGTGTTCCAGATGATCCTGTTATCTCATCCTCTTTATCTTGTGCTGGTATAAGCAAATATTTGGGCAATTTACTCATTACATTCTGAGGAATACCACCAGGATTTTCTACCCACACTTCTTCCGATTCATCAAATTCATATATTTCATCTACTGTATCAAATAACCTTTTTTCTTTAGCTGTCAACTTTTTATTCTTATCTAATTGTTTTATTTTATCTGGTAGATTATCCTCATTTAAACCATTATCTAAATAATCTTGTACAGTATTACATGCCTCAAAATTAGTTTTAATTTCCCTTTTAAATTCTTTGGTTTCAATTTTTGCTGCAGATGATCCAAATTTGAAAGTTTTCCTGTAAATAAAACTCAGCCCTGTTTTACCAGCAACATTATCAGTAGATGGTATTACTCTACCCTTAAATCCCCTCCATAACTTTGCTTCAGTAGGTAAATCACAGAATTCTGCCGTCAAAATAATCTCGTCAGCAATCCGTTTATTCTCTCCTTCAGCAGTGATGCACGAAAAATACTCATTTAGATTTACTTTTGGTTTATTATTTAGCAAATAATCAAGAGCATACAAAATACTACTTTTACCAACATTGTTTTCACCGATTAAAAATGTAGAATCAGAAAAAACAATTGTAGTATCATAATGCTTTCTAAAGCCCTGAATTCTCAGTGAATGTAAATACATTTAGCACTCCCTCTTTCTATAACACTTTTAACAAAAAATATGTTATACATAATCAGCTTATATAGTAGAATAATCATTATATTAGATAGACTATTTATATTTTTCTTTTATATGTTCTGTCACATCTGAAATTTCAGGAAACAATTGACCCCTGTTAATCGAAAACTTGTCCAGCTGTTTTAAAATTCCCTTTTTAGCTTTTTTATCTATTATATAAATTTGAATTTTAGTATGTTCTTTGTATCTGTATTTATTGACTACATTATCTGTTAAATCAAACAACCCACAGATTATAAAAGCACCGTCTTGCTTAACAATTCTATCATTCTTTTTCTCAGCAAGGACAAAAAAGCAGCTTAAAATATCATCTTTTACTATCTCATCTCTAAATGCAGGCTTTTCCAACTTTACTTCATGAAGAAGTCTAATTGCTTTACGGTTAAAATCATTTTCATTAAGAGTTTTATCTTGTGCCCATGTGAGCAGATTCTTCTTCATATTGGATTTAAATAATGGTAAACTAGCTAATATCGAAACCGTATCGCTTTTTGGGTACTTAATTTCATCCGTTTTCACATCAAAAACAATCAATTCACCTTGGCTATTAAAATTATCGCAACAAGCAAAATAAAGTGCCACCAAAGGATTTTTTGTAATATCTAAAAGTCTTGTGGGTAATCCATAGTGTTGCATTTCAACTAAGTAATCAAGATGGGTAAAGCAGTTTTTAAATGAAGCTGGACACTCTATTACAGTTTCATTGTATAGGTCACATTCATGCTCATACCAACTATTTAAACGCATTACCGAAGGAAGTAAAACATAATTCACATCAGAGTGACCTCTATAATATATACTATTTCCAGATTTTCCAATTCTTTGTATTATTTTATTTGCTTTATCAAATGAAGTTATTAGATTAATCTCTACTTTAGATTTTATGTATATAATAGCTTGAGCAAATGATAATTTACCTATTTCAAAAGAATGGCTAAGTTCACTCAACATGTCCTTTGTAGCATTTTTACGATCCTCAGAATTACTATAAATTCTATAAATCCAATAAACTATCGCTTTAGCTTCAATAACACTCAATTCTGTTTTTTCATTGAAATAAACAGAATTGTTTTTTAAAAAGTTTCTCCAATATTTATTTGCTACAGCTAATTTTGGATAAGAATTTTTATAAAGATAAGCAAAAGGCGATTTCATTGCAGACAAAGATGCATACATCTCATTTTTATTTATTCTCGCAAATATGTATTCAGACATATCACAATAGAAATCCTTTTTAAGCTTATTAATAAATACAATTTCAAATACTTTTTTAATAATTTGGTTTTCTGCAAAATTGTTAGAAAAGAAAAACGCCATAAAACAATCTCCTTTAAAAAATAAAAACATATTTATAACGAATCTCATATCACACTTTACATGATTATGAGATTTTGGTTAATCTTCACCATAATCGCTATGATTGTGTTTTTTTAATTTAATACAATAATTTTTCCTCTCTCCCTACACATCTCCGACAAATGAAGGATAACTATTAATTATCTGAGAAAGGATAAAAATATGTATAATGTTCAAAATTACGGCATCAACCACAATGTTTTATGGAAACTTGCAAATACTACCGGATACGAATTTGAAGAAAAAATATATAAGATTGCTTTGAAAGAGTTAAAACAATATCTTTTAGAAGATAAAATGACTGTTGAACAAACACGTCGATCAAATGATGGAGGAAAAGATATTGTTATAATCAGTAAAACTGATTTTGTACTATTTGGAATATCATTTGAACTGGAAGGAAAAGACAAAATAACTATATATTTAGAAACCAAAAGTACCGATAAACAATTGAGATTTGAAAAAGCAATTGGAAATATTGTTAGAAGTAAGTATGACAAAATAGATTATTTTGCTTTAGTAACAAACTCTACTATAAATCCAAATGCGTATTATTTATTTGAGCATGAATTTCCTGACAGTACACAGTTCGTTTTGATAGACCAGTATTTTTTGGCCAAAAGTATAAATAGCAAACATTTAGACATTTTTGGCCGTGTTCCGGAATACATGCCGCAAAATGACAATAAGGATAATTTTTATTTAGAATACCAGATAACTCCTTATTCTCATGATGGAGAATCCGGATTTGAGATAACATTTATGTTTAGAAATTATAGTTTTGAGGAATTTAATTGTAAGCTAAGACTTGCAACTAATGTCAATTGGAGCATGGCGGAAAGAATATTAGAATTTATTATTCCTCCAAATTACGGGGTATCAAAAAAGATACATTTAAAAAATGATAATTCTGATGAATTTAATTCGTTAATGTTTAATCTTGAGAAAAACTCACACGATTCTTTGTTAAAAGTTCAAAGTATAAATCTAAGCGAAACCTTTGAACCTCCGTTTGTGAGTGAAGAAAGAAAAAATATATGTACTAACATTATAAAAAATATAAAAAGACCAAACGGAAACAGAATGTTCTTTTTATGGGGAGAATCAGGAATTGGAAAAACCCGAATTGTTCACAGAGTGTTTGACGAATTGAATAATTCGTTATTTGATATATTTGAGTGTCATGTTAAAGATAATAATCAAGATACTATCAACAAAATTATTGAATTCCTGAATAAAAAAGAATATACCTCAAAGGAACAATGCAATTTGTATGAATTCGCCGATGTTATCAAAGATTGTGATAATCAGATAAAAACAGCGGTTATATTTATTGATGATTTTCACTATGCAACAAAAAAGTTTTTGGATCAGATAAAATCAATTAATAATAATATTAACCAGTCAGTAGCCTTTATTATATGCGGAAGAACAGATTATAGTTTTGGTAATAGTGATTATTATTCATTTGTGAATTGGTCTAATGATAATATGAAACGCAATGAAAACTTATGGGAAATAGAACCGTTAAAAGATGATGAAACAAAGAATTTAATAAAGGCGATGATTAAAGGTTTACCAGAAGAAGCATTAAACATTCTGTTTGATAAAAGTAAAAATAATCCTTTGTTTATTGTACAATATATAGAATACTTGATTGGTGAAAAGCTTGCTTATATAGTAAACAGAAATACTGTTGGAATTATTGATTTATCTAAGTTTAACACAAAATGCGATATCCCCTCCGGAATTTCAGAAATTTATTGTTCAAGAATTAAAAATCTTAAAGGAAGTGAAAAAGAAGGTGAGGCACTGTTAAAAATTCTCCTAGTATTAGCTGCGTATAAAGGGGAAATTTCAAGTGATATAATTTATGAATTTTATGATGACTATACATTAATTCCTATTCTTGTAAAAAAAAGATTTATCGTTTTTGAAAACGGTTTTTACAGATTTGTACATGAAAGCCTGATGATCTATTTTCAGCAACTTCTAAAAAATAAATATACATTAGAAATTTCAAGGTATATTCTATCAATCAGTAATGATATAAGAAAAACATTCAGTTCACATCAACTGGGCAGATTACTGAACTGGAGTGGAGATAAGAAAAATGCGGCCAAACAATTCCAGGATATAGTAAGTGTAATAAATAATGTTAATAATATATCAAATATAAGAATTGATACAAACGTATACGATTATATATATGATGTGTTTGATGTTTACAAAGATGATAAAAAAAATGTTGAATTGTTAAAAAAGCTTTTAGAAACAAGGATCTATATAACTTTACATCATATGAAGCCTTATAATGCCGCACTTGAATGCAATTATTGTTTAAATTTAATTTCAAATAATAATATTCTAAAAGGCGAAAAACATTTGTACAATTGCATTATGGCTGAAAAGGCACATGCCCTAATGAATTCAGGAAAAAATTTTGACGGGTATTTAGTCCTTAACGAACTTCAATCAAAATGGATTGTGAATAATAAAGATTTTGATAACAAATCCCTTTTTGATATGTATGATAGATTGTTAGCTTCATATATTAAATTTAATTGTTTTAATATAGCCAAGAATTATGCTAAATTAGAGATGAATATTGCAAAACAAAATAAGGATATGGAAGCTATTGCAAATCGAACACAATCAAAGCTTTACTATCTGAATGATTATAATAAGTGCATCTTCCATCTTGACAAGGTGGATAAAATCATGGAAACACACCTTTCAGATAGAATAAAAATCAATAATCAAATATACAGATATATCGTAGAACTTACCTATGATAAAATTGATGATTATGATCAAGCAAGGAATACTCTAAAAGAAATTATCGATTTATCCCAGAAAAATAGTTTTAATCGTGCAATTATTCAAGGAAATCTTGTGTTAGCTGCAATTATGATAAAAAGCGGAAGTAAAGATGATGTAAAAGTTGCACTACAACTGATTGATTCAGCAATAAACAATAGTGTTATTTTTAGCATAAACGGTTATTTATGGCAATTGTATAATCTTAAAGCTATTTGTCGCAGTAAATTAGGGGCTAAGTCAGACGAAGTTATGCAATTGTTTAGAACTGTATTTGAAATATTAATTAACCAAAGCTTAAATTTTATTGGAAGTAAAGATTTGTGTTATAGTAATATACTGGCTATAAGTAATGTAGGTATATTCTTTTATCAACATTCTTCCGAAGACAGTTTCAACTCCATAATATCTGAGATAAAATATTTTGGTGATATAACTATCGATGATCAAAAATATCGTACAAACCGATTGAAGATAAATGAAATACGCAATCAATATATGAGAGCGGAAAAAAAGGAAGTATTTTTTGTTAAAAAACAACCTAAAAATATTCTCAGGGATAATGAAACAGGATTTTTTATTGCTTTGACATAGTTTTTTTGTCTATAATAAAGTTGCCGATAACAAGAATGTCTATATCTGTAGTTAAAAAGGTATTTATAGCATCAAGTGGTGTTTCAACAATTGGTTGTCCCGCCACATTAAATGAGGTGTTCAATACTATAGGAAAACCATTGATTCTATTTAATTCTAACAATAATGCGTGCAGAAATGGATCCTCATCTTTTGAAATTGCCTGTATCCTCGCAGTATTATCTACATGAGTAATTGCGGATAACTTTTTGCGATATTCCTTTTTAACAGTGGTTGCTAAAAGCATATATTTTGATGAGCATTTCAAATCAAAATATTCAAATTGATCTTCCTCGGTGACAGTTGGCGCAAATGGTCTAAAAGGCTCACGATGTTTTATTCTATTGTTTAAAATATCTTTCATATTCGGGTTCGTAGGGTTAGCTAAAATGCTTCTATGGCATAAAGCACGAGGTCCAATTTCAGTCCGTCCTCTGTGCAATGATACAATTTTATTTTCATTAATATAATTCGCTGTTAATTCTATTAATTTCTCATCAGTATGCTTTTCATAATTTAGATTATTTTGAGTTATTACTGATTCAATAGTATCATTGTCATATGATAACCCTAAATAAGGTAAATCTATTTTAAACGGTTCTTTATAACCGAATTCCTGAGTATATGCGTAGTATGCGCTGCCAAGGGCTTGTCCATCATCGCCGGCGGAAGGTAATATAAATACATTATCCACATCGCATTTTTCTAATATTTTGTGGTTAGTTAAACAATTTAAGAATAAACCACCTGCCAAGCAAATATTTTTTATTCCGTATTTTTTTGTGTAATTATTTATAATTGAAACAACCACATTCTCAATGAAATTTTGAACTGTACTTGCAATATCTTCACGTCTGTCATATAAGAATTCTTTAAAGCTTTTTTCCGAAAGCTGTTGCATGATATAAAACTCTTTAATCATATCTTGATAATTCAATGAGAAGTCCAAATTATTATAATTTATATTTGAGTAATCAATTAAAGGAATTCCATAAGAAGCTAACCCCATAGTTTTTCCCTCTTGGCCAAATTTAAATCCAAGCAAATGAGAAATTTGAGAATATTTTCTGGCAAGACTCATTTCTAAATTTTGAACATGTTTTGGCATAAACGGATAAATATGATTTATTTCATCTCTTATATGTCTAACAGCCATATTTTGAAGTCTTTTATCAATAACCATCAGTTTACCCTTTTTTGCAAAATAAATGGTTTCAGATTCTTGCATTGATTCGAAAAAATCACCGCCACCGTCAAAAACAAACACTAAAGCATTATCATATCCGGAAGAAAAATATGTAGAGTACGCATGTGCATCATGATGATGTACAAGATAAAATGGTTTTTCGTCGCATTTATAATGATTAAAAAACTCTTCTTTGTACAGATTATATATGTTCATTCCTTCAATTGCGACAGCAGACAAACCTATTGCAGAAACGTCATTTATTTTTATTCCGGTATAATTCAGCAAAGCATCAATGGAGGCATAAGGAATCTTTAAAGACTGTGAATGCTTTATTCCATCTAAGCGTTCATTAGAAATCGCTGCTAATACTTGACCGTTTTTTATTAAGCATGCACCCCTGTCGTGTCCAATATGTATTCCAAGTGAAATATGTTCCATAATTAACTCCTTTATTTTTGATAATTAATAGTTATCCTCTATTCATTATCTTTAGCCAAAGTCAAAATACATTTCTGCCAATGAGAAAGAACTACACATCTTACATTCAACGAATGCATATCTGAGTAACACTTATGCAAGTAAATCACATCATGAGAAAATGTAGTATTAAGCCTTAACTAAATCTATATTTCGTGTATGTAATATAAAAACATTTATAATTACACTTTATGGTGTCAATTATAACATAATTCGACAAATGTTTAAATAACTTTTACGCAAATCAGTTATAAAATTTCACACGGTATTTTTATGTATTTTGCATAATAGAATCTTGTTCACTGCTTTATAAACATACTTTTATGCAAAATAAATCTAGGCATTTGAATAGACTTTCTTTGTTTTCTATTGCATAATAATTTTATTAAATATAAGGAGCTATATGCGATGAAAATAAAAAATGTACAAGCAAATAATCTAACAACTGATTATCTAAACTTTTGCCTTTCAAGAAAAAATCTTGATCAGAAAACGATAAAATCATACACTATTGATTTAAGGCAGTATTTTGAATTCACTATGGAATCTGCTATTGAATGGACAAACAAAAAATCCATTGAGCAATACATTGATTTACTGCATTTTAAGTACAAACCCAAGAGTGTGAAGCGTAAAATTGCTTCGCTAAAAGCATTTTTTCACTATCTTGAAATTGAGGAACTTATTGATATTAACCCTTTTCATAAGATACAAATCAAGTATAAAGAACCCTTTATTCTCCCAAAAACTATTCCCATAAATAATATTGAGCAAATTATTAGGTTTGCTTATCTACAACTTACCAAAGCGAAAACTGAGTATGCTAAAAAAGTTGCTCTGCGGAATGCACTCATACTTGAGTTACTGTTTGCCACCGGAATGAGGATTTCAGAATTATGCACACTCACGACTGAACAAATTGATTTTAATGATTACATAATCAAAATTTACGGAAAGGGCTCAAAAGAACGCCTGATTCAAATCTGCAATCAAAATGTTCAGGAGTTGCTCAAAAAGTATAATCAATCATTTAAATTTGAAATAGCAAACAACAAATTTTTCTTTATAAATAGACTCGGCAACCGTCTATCTGAACAATCTGTTCGTAATATGATTACCAACTATGCAATCGGTGCAGAAGTGCCGCTGCACATTACTCCGCATATGTTTCGTCACTCTTTTGCAACTCTACTGCTTGAAGAAGATGTTGACATACGCTATATTCAACAAATGCTGGGTCACAGCTCCATTACCACAACGCAGATTTACACACATACGAGCATTAACAAACAAAAAAACATTCTTTCTGCCAAGCATCCGAGAAACAAACTAGAAATCGGGATATAATAAAAGCCTTGCGAGCGTTTTAACTCACAAGGCAATCAGAATACTTTATTCACTTTTATCAAAATCATTTTCTATTACATCGGAAATAAGATTTGAAAAATCAACAGCATTTTTTGAAGTAATAACAGGTTTTCCTGTTCTGTCCTCAATATCTTTTCGTGCATTTCCGGCGACTTCTCCCCCCGCTTTTGCAATACTTCTGTTTTCAGAAAAAGACTGAGGATTCTTCTCTTTGGAAATCTCAGTTGTAGTAGCTTCTGCCAACATATTTAGTACCAACTCAAGCGTACTCATATTATCTCTCAGGTTTTCCTTTTTCAATCCTTTGAGATTTTTATACTGGCGGGTTGTCATTCCTGACCACGCTTTTGTGATTTCATCAGTAAGAATTGCATATTCTACCCCCTGTTTTACACCACGAGAATCCCATTCATCAGTAAGCTCTTTTCTTACCTGTATAGCCTGAAGTCTTTGATTTATCCACTCCCTGCTATACCCTTTTTTCAGATATGTTTCAAGGGCTCTCTCTATGGTAAGTTCAGGGTCTATGGTTTCATCAATCCTCTCACGCCCTACTTCTGCAAGCCACATTTTGAAAGGTTCTGCTTTTGGTGACGGGATTGACTGTATTATTCTCAAAAGTTGCTCTGTATTTGCAACATCAGTTTTATAGTTCTTTCCGTCTTTAGGAGATGGCATTTTCAGTTGTACGATATTATCGTACAACTGGTTTGCACCCTCGTCCTTTAGCTTTCTTTTTAAATCACTCCAATATCTGCGAGGTCCATTGCTGTCTGTTAAAACAGCAATAACATCTACAATAGAGAAATACCAATCTTCTTCTGACTCGTTCCAAGCTGTACGGATCTTTCTATCATCAAAAATTTGAATTTTATTTTCATTACTCATATATTTCACCTGACTTCTTGTCAAATATTATAACAGATGAGATTTATAAATTCAATCTGTATTACCTCATTCAGATACAAACTGCTTATAATTAATATCAAACACAATCTCTATTTCATAACCTCTGGCGACATTTACTTCTCTTATTAACTGACAGGCTATCATTTTCTTTTGCTCAATTGTGGAGTTATCAAATTCATCTGCCCATGTTCTGAACTGTGAATAATAAAAATCAAGCTTGCCCATTGCATTTTGCTGATTGGCAAGCTTAAACTTTATATCATTTAATTCAATTTCCTTTTTATGGAGCAAATCGTTTGTATTATCAATAGAAGTTGACAACATATCCGGAGTAAATCTACTCTCTCCCAGGAGAGATTTGCCTATTTCTGCTGATAATTCAACAATCTGTCTTTTTAGTTTTTCTACTTCCTTTTCAATCTTAGTTTGCTTTCTCTTATATTCCGATATTTCTGACTTATAGCGTTTTTCGAGTGCTATATCCTTTGGCGTTGATTTGATTTTGGTGAGATAATCTCTCAGGGTCGTAAGCACAGCACCGTCAATTCTATGTGCCACATATGCTGACTGTCCGTCACAAGCACCTCTTTTCATCGCTTTATTGGTACAAATATACCGCTGTCTGCGAACTCTGTACTGACTGCCGTCTGCCCTGTCGTATCTGTCGATATAGCTTGTTGATACCATCTTCTGACCGCAGTGGGCACAGTATATATTTCCCGACAGCAATGTACTGCCTTTGGTAGTCCTTGCTATCTGTTGCTTTTCCTCATTCTTTGATGAGCGTTGTTTCAGTATAAATTGAGCTTGGTCGAAGATATTTTCATCAATGATATGAAGTTTTTCAATATACGGTGATTCAACACCGCCTGACACAAGATAACCGCAGTACAGCCTGTTCTTTAGAATACGATTAACTGTATTACATTGGAATTTACTGTTATTATGAGTTCGTATACCATGACTGTTCAAAAAGTCAGCCATTCGATATGAACCATAACCCTCTTTAACTGTCATCTCAAATTAGTGTTAGCATCTAAATAGTACAAAACAAAATGAGATATCCCCTTTAAGTGTTGTATAATAAAAAAGAGGAGGAATTCATTATGTCACGACAAAAAACTCATCCCACCAAGCAATTCAAGTTGTATGCTATCAACTATCGCAAGAGCACCCTGATCATACAGAAGTTGAATGTGCAAAGAACCTGGGTATCGGTGTCAGTACTCTTGCTCGCTGGGAAGCCCAGTTCAGAGATAATGACGGTGATATTCCCGTTATCGGTTCCGGCAGTTACGCTTCTGATGAAGCGAAGGAAATCGCCCGCCTTAAGCGTGAGCTGCGTGATACACAGGATGCACTTTATGTGTTAAAAAAAGCCATCGGCATTCTTAGAAAAGATTAACAGAAGCTATCTATACTGAAGTTTCTACAAAAGTAGAGGCTGCCAAAGTAACTGGACGCCGCGTCTCTATCTCCTGAATGCTGAAAATTTTAGGCGTGTCTCGCTCTGGATACAGATCCTTTATTAATCGAAAGGTATCTCCTACTCGTCAGCGAAAAAATGCCGTTAAAAAGGAAATCCAGAAAATATATGATAATTCTAAACAGAATTATGGCGCCCCTAAAATTGCTCAGGAACTTTCTGTTTTAATGCTACCCCAACTATTGACATTGAACCAAAAAAGAAAACAGAGTAGTCAAAAGACTACTCTGTAGTGGCTCCCCCAACTGGGCTCGAACCAGTGACATCATGATTAACAGTCATGCGCTCTACCGACTGAGCTATGGAGGATTATACAATTTTCTTTGATTTTACTCAAAGATTTTGTTCAGATTGCATAAAAGCAATCTTTTTTGTTAGTTAAATCCCCGGTAGTGGATTTAAACAACATATTTAGTTGTTCCTCAGGCTAAGTACTAGTTTCCGGTACATTTCTGTACACTCGCACTACCGACTGAGCTATGGAGGAATATAGAGCAAAACACCCGTTTGGGTGTATGCTTTGTGTTGGCATCTCCCTATCTTCCCGGGCCGTCACCAGCCAAGTATTTTCGGCACCACTGAGCTTAACTTCTGTGTTCGGTATGGGAACAGGTGGACCCTCA
>ERZ773277.45-NODE-45-length-150190-cov-22.719046_pt1 | contig 150190 bp, 126 predicted proteins | sample MGYA00511957_ERZ773277 | MGnify/ENA primary metagenome ERZ773277 (study PRJEB29015, sample SAMEA2737800) | human gut metagenome | biome: human gut; feature: human-associated habitat; material: faeces | place: China | collected 2012 ... | reverse complement strand
GTATACTATGTCTTTGCACTGTTGTATACTATGTTACTACACTGCACACATCGGATGCCCGATGAGCGCCCCTGCAGGCACACATATACTTCCATATAAAACAAAATGCATCAGAGCCTTATTCGGGCATCTGATGCATTTCGTTTATCTAACTATCTTCTCAAATTACGGGCGGTGGTACACTGCCAACATTAATTTTCAATTTTCAAATTTCAATTTGAATTATTTGGCTTTTTTCGCTGAACTGTCAAAAAGCAATACAAGAGTTGCGTTATCGGCTGTACCTGTTTCTTTAAGACCGTTGTTTTTCTGGAATTTCTTAACAGCCTCGGCTGTTACTTCGCCGTAGTAGCCTGTCACATTGTCCTTGTCGGCAATGTAACCGATGTTATAAAGGCGGAGCTGCATAGCCTTTACCGTGTCATTTTCATCTTCCTGCTTGAGTGAAAGGTCTGATGTAATGGTAAGCTTATACTTATCGGCAACCGACTTTGAATCGCTTGCGGCTGTTGTTGCCTGAGTTGCGGTTGTTGCGTCAGTCTTTGACGCTGTCGCATCCTGAGCCTTTGTTGTGTCTGTTGCAGACTTTGGCTTGAGGTCGGGATACATAAAGTAAACCATTTTTTCAAGTGCTTCCAGAGCAGTATTGCCGGGTCTTGACATTTCTTCAAGCGAAACCTCAAGAATTTTGCCTGTCTTAACTGCGCCAAGACTTGCTAGTGTTGTATCGCCCTTAATTTTATCAAGAGTAGCATTGTCTGCATAGAAGATAAAGTTCGGATTTGCAATCTTGAGAGTTGCAACATCAACATTGTTGTCGCTGATGTTTACTGCGGCATTAACCGCCCCCGTATAGCCGAGGAGCATATCGCCGTATGTTCCGCTTGTCATCATCTTGAGTCTGTCGTCTTCTGTATAGAGATAACAAACCGTATCAAGAATGCCGGAATTTCTGTTATTAACCTGCTGTTTGTAGTTGTTCATCTTATCAAGCAATTCATTGTAGGTATCTTCACCCTTCTTTGCGCCCGTTTTTGTGCCGCCGCAAATTTTGCCGATTGTCACATAGTTCGTTTCAACCTGCTTGGGAGTGTCACCGTGTGACATTGTGACAACCTGAATACCCTTGTCCTGAAGCTTCTTCTTTGCGTCCTCATTTATTGACTGACCTGCAAACACAAGGTTTGTGCCGGAATTGATAATTTTGTCGGTATCGGGATTTTCATATGAACCGACGCTCGGGGCAACTGCGATTGACTGCTGGTCAACCTCATCACTTCTGCCCACAATATATCTGTCATAACCTGTTGCGATGAGGATATCGGCTGTCGGCGCATCAAGAACAACAATGTTCTTTGGCTGACTTTCTATCGTGATGTTTGCCACCTCAACAGGATATTCTCCGTCAGAACAACCGCTGAAAAGCGCAACTGCCGAAAGCATTGTCACAACTGCAAGAGCAATTGAAATTATTTTTGTTTTCATAACTGACCTCCGATTAATCAGCAAAACAGCGATTCAACATACTGTCTTGCACATCTTGGCGAACGACCGCCTCTTGAAAGTGCAAACTGCTCAGCGCCGAGTGCAAGCTCTTCGTGAGTCATCTTGACGCCTCTCTGCTCTGCAAGAGAATATACAATTTCAAGAAAATCATTCTTTGAAGGAATTGTGTAGCAGACTGCAAGACCGAAACGGTCCGAAAGCGAAAGACTTTCCTGCATATTGTCACGAACATTGATATCATCAACAGTATGCGTTCTGTCGGAAATGCTTTCCTTAACAAGGTGTCTGCGATTTGATGTTGCATAAATCAACGCATTATCGGGACGAGCCGCAAGTCCGCCCTCAAGCACGGCTTTAAGGGTTGTATAGCTCTGATCCTGATGCTGGAACGAAAGATCATCAATAAATATAATGAATTTAAGCGGAAGAGCGGCAATCTTGTCAACAAGAAGCGGAAAGTCAATAAGCCTGTCCTTAGGCATTTCAACAATGCGGAGTCCGTCCTTGCGGAACTCGTTTGCAATTGCCTTGACTGTTGAGCTTTTACCTGTACCCTTATCACCGTAAAGCAGGCAGTTGTTACAGCTCTTGCCCTGAATAAATGAAAGTGTGTTGTTTACAACCTGACTTCTCTGACGCTCATATCCCGTAAATGTATCCATATCAATTTTGTCAGGATGCTCAACAGGCTGAATGTCACCGTCACGCCAGATGAACGCCTTGTAACGGGCAAACATTCCGCAACCGTTTTCCTTATAATAAGCAGAAAGCTTGTCAAGTGAACCGTCAAATCCGTCAAAGCACGGAGCGCACTTGCCTGTCTGCCACTTTGGAAGAATCGGAATAAGCTCCTTGATTTCATCGGCATAGGTATATGCCTCAAGCACTTCATCGGAAGTAAGCTTTGCGGCTGTTAAAATAGCGTCGCAGTCTGTCTTAACGGCAGAAACAACATTTTCGGGTAACTCGCCCTGTCTGCCGGCTGTTGCGGCACGGGCAAAACAGTTATCGTCAAAAAGAGCCGTTTCGCTGATTGCAAATGCGAACTTATCCGCACAACCTCTTTCGCAAAGCATTGAGCAAAGCTTGCCGTATGCACCGAGAAATTCCTCAGGCTTTTTGTCGAGCGAAAGCAAAAGTTCATAAAAGGCTTTCGGAACGCTTCTGTTCATTATACCTCTGAATACAGAGAGTGATGACAAAAGCATTTTACACTTATTTACATTATTCATTCTAAACATCCCAATCTGTTCTAATCTATTTAATTGTACACATTTTTATCCGTTTAGTCAATAATTTACGGCAAACAACGGCATCCTATTTTTTACGCTTTAACAAGCCAAAATATGTATAATTTTTCACCGCATCAAGTATATATTGGGTTCAATGACGGTTAAAACGGCGATAAATCGGGATAAATACAGGCTTTTCAAGGTTTTAAAAGAATTTTTAAATTTTTTTAAAAAAAGTGTTGACATTTGGTGCAGCCCGTAGTATAATCAATACTGTTCTCAAGAGAGAAACAAAAGTTAATAAGTTGGTGTTGATGACGCTGAGGGTCCACCTGTTCCCATACCGAACACAGAAGTTAAGCTCAGTGGTGCCGAAGATACTTGGCTGGTGACGGCCTGGAAAAATAGGGAGATGCCAACACATAAAGTGTCCACCCAGTAGGGTGGGCGTTTTTTTATACTCTTTTTGCTTTGCAAACCCGTAGGGGCGTTCATTGGACGCCCGCAAGTAACGGCACAATATTTGCGATAAGGACAAATTATATAAATGTTGCAAAGATATTGTTCTACTGTAGCGGCGATCAGTGATCGCCAATCAATTCGTGTGCAAACACGAATTGACTAAACGATAATTTCAATTCGGTATTATAATCGGTTGAAACATATAATTTGTATTTATTCGTTTTGGTTTTGCAACCAAAACGATTGGTAGCCTTGCGACCGCCGCCTGTGGCGGATAAAGGGAGCAGAGCGCTGTTTGAAATAACGAGCAAAAGGTCGTTACGCTGAGGGTACAAAATTAAATACTCATACAACTAAAGTCAATCTCGAAAGAGATTGGCTTTTTTTATTTGGCAAAAGCGATTGAGCAGGCAACGATTGATATTTGAGTAAAACAAAGGATGAGATTAAATGGAAAACATATATCTACCAAAGGAATTATTTACTGATGAATTCAAATATTTCTCTAATCAGACAAAGCTTTTATTTTCAATGTTGCTCACTGACTCCGCTATGTTATCGACTGCAATATCTGTAGACGACATTATATCCGTTGCTCAACTGATTAACATTCTCGGCGAAAACCGACTGATTACTCTCAAAGGCGGACTTTCGGAAGAAATTCGTGAGAGGAGTGTGTCGTAATATGTTTGATTATTTTTACGGTAATGAAACGGAACAATATCACTATTATTCCGTTCCGAAGCTCCTGTTTACCGATGACAAATTCAAAGGCTTATCCTGTCAAGCTAAACTCCTCTATGGATTTTTGCTCGACAGAACAGCATTATCGGTTGAAAACAAATGGTTCGACAAGCAGGGTCGTACCTATGTGTACTATAAGCAATCAGATGCACAGAACAATCTCAACATCGGTAAAAACAAAGCAACAGCTATTTTTACCGAGCTTGAAAACATAGGTCTTATTATTCGACAAAGGCAAGGGCAAGGTAAGCCAACAAAAATATTCGTGATGAATTTCACAAAATTTATCGGTAAGCAACGGGATACCGCAAGTAAAGAGAATGGAAAAGCAATATTTCAGACTCCCGAAAACAGGGAGTCTGAAAATGCAGGCAGGGAATCAAGACTCCCGAAAACAGGGAGTCTAAACTCCACGAAAGAGGGAGTCAAGACTCCCAAAAATCGGGAACATAATAAACCTGAGATAAATAAACCTAATGGAAGGTATATCTATCCATCTATCTCTCTACATAATACAGACAACAGGGAGTCTGATAGGGATTCTGACGGACGGATAGACGGAAATCCCCAAAACTCCGAAATCTTAATTTATCAAAATGCCATTGCAGAAGTGAAACTGCAAATTGAATATATGTACTTAATCGAAAATCATCAACACGAAAGTGCCTTTCTTGACTTAATCGTAAACCTGATGGCAGAAGTGTATGGATTGGCAAAAACCAATCCGTCATCATCTGTCCCAATCAACGGTATCAACAAATCAATTGAGTTAGTTGCCGACCAATTGAAAAAAATAGATTCGGAACACATTGAGTATCTTATTGACAAAATCGGCAGTTTAGCAAAAACTAAGCGAATTAAAAATTCGAGAAACTACTTTCTGAGCTGTTTGTACAATGCTCCGACAACAATGGAGCTTGATACCGACCTGCAAGTCGCTTATGACCTGCACAACAGATAAAAACAAACTTGTGTCCCAACGGGGCAGAAGTTGAAAGGAGAAAACAAAATGACAATCATAAGTCAAGACTACGAGCTTATCAACTTCGATAAACTCGCTAAAGTGACAATGTACGAAGGCGAAGTTGACGGAACAACGGTGTATGCCATCGTTGGATTTGAATCGGCATCATCAGATGATGCTGAGATTAGCGGCGACAGCGATACTGTTCTCGGCATTTATAACAATACGACTGAGTGCGAAAATGTACTGCTTGCTCTCATTGAAACGCTCAAAGCCGGGAAAACGGTCTTTCAGATGCCCGAACCGGTCATTGAGTCCAAGGAAGTGAATGCTTAATGTCACGGATTATGGATTTTTTGGTGCAGACAAGCTGCGTATCAAGCGACTTGCTCAAAGAGATAATGCGTGATTACTTATCAGGCAAAAAACAAAAATCCGGTCTTAAGAGTTTCAACAAGCTTGCAAAAACAGGTGTTCTTGAAAGTATAGAAATTACCGATAACAACATCAAGGATTTTTTATCGACTGCGAAAAAGTACGATATTGACTTTGCACTTAAACGGGACAAGTCAACATCACCGCCTACATATCACATATTTTTTCAGTCGGGTAAAGAAGAAAATTTTCAGAAAGCCTTTAAGGAGTACGCCTTTGGTGCTTCTAAAAAGCTCGAAAAGAAATCTGTCACTCAGGTTGTAAACCGAGAACAGATTAAGCAAAATGCAAAAGTCATATCCGAAAAGCAAGCTGCTGTTGACAAAGAAAAATCTCACAACAAGTCAAATTTAGGACGGTGATGTCGGTGCGTGTAGATACGGATAAAATAAAAAAAGCAATCATTTTCATTTTGCCTTGCCTGCTGTTTTTTTGGATTGGCGACAAAGTTTGCTGTGCATACCGCACTGTTGGTATATCGGGAAATATCAGCGTTAAGGCAATGCCGTTTTTTACAAATCTCGGCAATGCTTTGATAAATCCTCTTCCCTCTCTTCATCCGCTTGACGCTTTTGTTGGCTTTATGACTGCGGTCATTGCGAAACTTGTTCTTGAATACAAGCGAAAGCACCGCAAAAAATACGCTGAGGACAAGGAGTACGGCTCAGCTCGTTGGGGTAACACCAACGATATTGAGCCGTATATGGACAGGCAGAATTTCGATAACAATGTGCTTCTCACGCAAACCGAACGCATTACGATGGGTAAGCCCTCAAATGTCAAGTATGCACGAAATCAGAATGTACTTGTGGTCGGCGGTTCAGGTTCGGGTAAAACACGCTTTTATGTCAAGCCGAATCTTATGCAAATGCACTCAAGCTATGTTGTAACAGACCCAAAAGGTACTGTGCTTGTTGAGTGCGGCAAAATGCTCCAAAAAGGAAAACCAGTTGTTAAAAACGGAAAAATCATCGGATATACACCGTACAGCATCAGGGTTTTTAATACAATTGATTTTTCAAAATCAATGCACTACAACCCGTTTGCATATATTCGCCCCGAAAGCCGTGAGCAGGATATTCTCCGCACGGTTGAGGTACTTATCACAAACACAACGGGCGACCAAAAAGGCGGAGATGAATTTTGGGTCAAAGCGGAAAAGCTGTTATACACCTCATACATAGCACTCATCATTACGATGTGTCCGGAAGAAGAGTGGAACTTTGAAACACTGATTGATTTTGTAAACGCTTCGGAATGCCGTGAAGATAACGAAACCTTCAAAAACGCTATTGATTGGGCATTTTACTATCTTGAACGGTGGATTGAAAACGCTTGGGAGCAGGACGAACAATTTTCAGAGGAAAATGAAAATTATGCCGAGCTCAAAGACGCAGAGGTTGACGATTGGAGAGCTTCTCTTGGTAGGTTTGCAGTAAGACAGTATAAGGCTTATAAACTTGCCGCAGGAAAAACTGCAAAATCAATCTTGATAAGCTGTGCCACAAGACTTGCACCGTTTTCAATTGACAAGGTGCTTGAAATCACAAGCTACGATGAAATGCACCTTGACACAATCGGCGATAAGCTGACAGCTCTGTTCATCATAATTTCCGACACGGACGACACCTTCAATTTTCTCGTTGCGATGATGTACTCGCAGTTATTTAACTTACTGTGTACAAAGGCTGACAATAATCCTAACGGTTCGGGACGATTGAAATATCCCGTGCGTTGTCTGATAGACGAATTTGCAAATATCAAGCAGATACCTCAGTTTGAAAAGATTATTTCGGTAATCAGAAGCCGTGGAATATCTGCAAGTATCATTTTGCAGACCAAATCTCAGCTCAAGTCCTTGTATAAAGACAATGCAGAAACAATTGAAGGTAACTGTGATTCACTCTTGTTTCTCGGCGGAAAAGAGAAAACCACGCTCAAGGATATATCCGAATCTCTCGGTAAGGAAACGATTTATATGTTCAACACTTCCCGAAGTAGAGGTACGCAGGAAAGCTACGGAGTAAATTATCAGAAACTCGGCAAAGAGCTGATGTCGCAGGACGAATTGAGTGTTATGGATAACTCTCAATGTATTCTGCAAATTCGTGGTTTGCACCCGTTTATGTCGAAGAAATTTGACATAACAAAACACAAGAATTACGGCAAGCTGTTTGACAGCGACAAGAAAAATTATTTTGATGTTGCAAGGTTTGTTAAGAGCCGTCAAAAAAATGCTGCTGTTTTACAAAATACACAATATACCGAATATCGGTAAATAAATACATAAAGGAGCTAAACCTATGAACTTTTTATCAAAAACAGAGCCTAACAAGCTCTCAAGAAGATGTAAGAAATCAAAAAAGGCTGTTGCTGTGCTTACAGCAATCGCATCAATTGCCGCAATGAGCTGTATGTCCTGCTTTGCCGCAGTAAATGCGTCATCTTTTATCAGCACGGCTCAGACTGTTCTCACAGCCGTTATCTGTCTTATCGGTGCCGGTCTTGCCGTATGGGGCATTATTAATTTGCTTGAAGGCTACGGCAACGATAACCCCGGAGCAAAATCACAGGGTATGAAGCAGCTTATGGCAGGTATTGCACTTATTGCTGCCGGCGTACTTCTCGTGCCGGTACTCGGTCAGATGATGAATCAGGCTCAGAGTAAATAATGAGAGCAAGCAAAAATAAACTTGTGCCCCGTTGGGGCATAAGTCGGAAAGAGGGCGATTATCTGGATTGTTGAGGACTTTATGAACGCTCTCGAAAATTGGTTCAAGGAAATTCTTTCGGGAGCAATAGAAGGCTGTCTTAATACAGTCAACGATATGTTGTCAGGTGCACTCAATAACAGTGATAAGACCGGATTAAACGGAATTTTTTCGCAGTTTCTCGGTGACCCGACAACCTTTACAGGTACTACCGGTTCGGGCGGTACAAGCCTTTGGACAACGATTGAAAAGCTGTCGAACGATGTAATCGTACCGATAGGTGCGTTTATGTTGATGATTGTTGTGTGCTATGAGCTTTTTTCAATGGTTGTTGAGGGCAATAATTTCAGAGATTTTGACGATTCAATTTTCATTCGTTGGATTTTAAAATCGTTCTGTGGAATTCTGCTTGTAAGCAATGTCTTTTACATAGCAACCGGTATTTTTGTTTTCGGCACGGATGCCGTCAATTCGGGACTTAATACGCTGTTTGGCACAGGCAAATTTATTTCGGCTGATGTTGTTAATTCGTCCGGTTTTCATCAGGCTTTGATGTCGCAGGATATAGGCACGCTGATAACTACGCTGATTATTGCTTTTGTTATCATCATCGTTTCGTTTGTTCTGTTGGCGGCAATTGTAATTGTGCTTGCATCAAGGATTATTGATGTGTATATGATGCTCTCAATATCACCTATTCCTATGGCGACGATGATGAACAAGGATTGGGGCGATATAGGCAAGAATTGGCTAAGAAATCTACTTGCTCTTGCTTTTCAGGGATTCTTTATCGTTGTCGCACTTGCGATTTTCAAGACTTTATTCAACAATACGCTGAATAACATGATGAGCGGACAGGATGTTGTAATGACAATGGCTACCTTGCTCGGCTTTGTTGTTGCATTTATCTTCACAATGTTCAGAACATCAAGCATTTCAAAGTCTGCCTTTGCGGCACACTAATCCAAATTCACTAACTTGTGCCCCATCGGGGCACAAGTTAAAAGGAGTTTTTTATGCAACAAAATTTCGTTAAGATACCGAAGGATTTGTCTTTAATCAAGCAAAAATTCATTTTTGGTTTGACAAAACGACAGGCAATTTGCTTTGGTATCGGTCTTGCAATGGGTATTCCTGCATTTTTCATAATCAAGGCGGTAACAAGCAACATTACCGTAGCTGTTGTAGCTCTCGGAATCTTTGCTTTTCCGGGCATTGCCTGCGGTTTGTTCACCAAAAACGGTATGTTTTTGGAGGAGTATCTCAAGTTGCTTATCTCGTTTATGAGAAAACCGAGAGTCAGAACATATCAGAGTAAATCTCCGATGGAAATGATTCTGAACCAAATCGAATACAGCCGATTAAAACGCAAACTCATTGCCGCCGAGGTTGATATATCAGAGTTTAATAATACGAAGAAGGTGAGCATTATTGACAAACTCAAAATCAAAAAACAGTAAAAATCAAAAAAACACCTTAACAAAGGAAGAAATACAGTCGATTAAGGCACGGATGGCAAGGCTTAAAAAAGAAAATGAAGAAGATTCCTCATCTACTCAGGCTATTCTGCCGTACAAAACAATGTTTCCTGACGGCACCTGTCACATCGGCGGTCAAAAATATTCGCAGACAGTTGAGTTTTATGATACCAATTATCAGCTTGCAACATATGAAGAAAAGGACAGTAAATTTTCGGCTTGGTGTGATATTCTGAATTATTTCGATGAAACTATTGAATTTCAGAACACCTATGAAAATCAGGTTATAGACAAGGAGTCAATGATTCAGTATGTGCAGATTGATTCCGTTGACGATGATTTTAACGATGTTCGTAAGGAATATTCGGATATTAGAGTTAATAATTTGCTCGGCGGTAAAAACGGCAGAAGCGTAAAGAAATATCTGACTTTTACAACCGAAGCGAAAAATATTCGTGAAGCAAGAGCAAAATTAAGTACGGTATCACAGGAAATTATAAGATTGTTTGGCGATATGAAGGTACGCTCAAAAAAGCTGAACGGAGAGCAACGATTGGAATCAATGTACCAATCACTCAACCCGTTTACAACTCAGCCGTTTTTGTTCGATTGGGAGCTTGTTAAAAAAGGATATAACACCAAAGACTTTATTGCCCCTGCATCCGTTAAGTTCACCGGAAAAAACAAGTTTGAAATTAACAACGCTTACGGTTGCGTTACATCAATTAACATTCTTGCCGGCGAATTATCTGACGGTATTATCTCAGACTTTCTCGATAACACCGAGGGTCTTGCTTCTCTAAATTTTCATATCAAGCCTTTTGACCAATTAAAGGCGTTAAAATACATTCGTGGAAAACTGTCTGATGTTCAAAAAATGAAAATTGATGAACAAAAAAAGGCTTTTCAAAGCGGCTACGATTCTGATATTTTGCCCGAAAGCATACAGATATATCTTGAAGAATTACAGGGAATGCTTGAAGAGCTTAACAGCAAGAACGAACGACTTTTTGAGATTACAGTCACAATTCGTAATTATTCAATGACCAAAAATCAAGCTTCGTTACAACTTGAAACTCTGTCAAGAATAACGCAAAAAAATAACTGCAAGCTCATATCTCTTGATTATCTTCAGGAACAGGCATTAGCTTCATCTCTGCCGCTCGGTTATAATGCTGTACCGATTGTGCGTGACCTTCCTACAAGCTCGGTTGCCGTTTTCATTCCATTCTCTACACAGGAGATTTTTCAACAGGGAGGCTGTTATTACGGACTTAATCAAGTCACAAAAAATATGATTTTAGCCGACAGGCTCAAACTTAAAAACCCTAACGGTCTGTTTCTCGGTACACCGGGTTCAGGTAAATCGTTCTCGGTTAAGCGTGAAATTACAGATATATTCCTGACAAGGAATGACGATATTCTCATTACCGACCCTGAAGGTGAGTATTATCCCCTTGTTGAACATCTTGACGGTCAGATTGTAAAAATATCTACCAACAGTCCTCATCACATAAATCCGCTTGACATCAATCTGATTGACGATATGGAGGGAGAAAATCCAATCTCCACAAAATCGGATTTTCTCATTTCTCTGTGTGAGCTTGTTGTGGCTGATAAGTACGGATTAACCTCGGAGGAGCGTTCGGCGATTGATAAATGTACAAGGCGATTGTACGACAATTATCTAATGAATAATCCGACAAAGGAAAATATGCCGACACTCGCAGACCTTAACAAGGAATTTACTGCACCCGATGTTATAAATGTGTTAAGCAGGGTACATAACTCGCTCGAAATGTATGTAACGGGTTCTCATAATGTATTTTCATACCGCACCAACATTGACATCAGTAACAGACTTGTCTGCTTTGACATTAAAGAGCTCGGCAGTCAGCTCAAGAAGATTGCAATGCTCATTATTCAAGACCAAGTTTGGAGCAGAGTTGCTCTGAACCGCAACAAAAAGACCACACGCTACTACATAGATGAATTTCATTTGCTTTTGAGAGAAGAACAGACAGCAAGATATTCAGTAGAAATGTGGAAGCGATTTCGAAAATGGGGCGGAGTGCCGACAGGCATTACACAAAATGTTAAGGACTTGTTGTCATCGGCAGAAATAGAAAACATTCTTGATAACTCCGACTTTATTTATATGCTCAATCAATCTGACGGTGACCGTCAGATTTTACAGAATAAGCTTGAAATATCGAATGCACAAATCAAGTATGTTAAAGGCTCGAAGCCCGGTCACGGTCTTGTGTTCTACGGAGATACAATTCTTCCGTTTGAGGACGAATTCCCGGAAGATACCCTTATGTTCCAATTGCTGAACACAGATCCAACCAAGCGAAAAAAGGCATTAAAACCGCCTAAGGAAAAGACGAAATAGTGAGGTGATGGTATGGGCTTGACCGGTAAAGAATTTCATTTAAAACTTGAGCGAAAGCCCGGTCGCTTAATCAAAACACATCATACTCATCTTAAAATAGTCAGAGCTGATGCTCCTGCGTTCAAACAGCGTGGATTGTTGCATAAAATTGATGATTTACCTCGAAGAATTGAGGGTGACAAACCTCCTCTGATTACAAAACGCATTAACAATATGCGTCCGAAAAGTACATTCGGCAAGAGTGCAAAGGTTTCCTTAAAGGCTGTAAATAAAGCCCGTAAATTCACTACATCAGCTGCGTGGAGAACGGCACTTGCTTCTGAAACAGTTGCTCTGACCGCTAAGGATTTAGCTCAGAATAAATTTGAGCAAAAATTAAGGTACAATGCGGATACGATTGATACCGGCAAGGCTGTTCTTGCTTCCGTAACCACAGTAAGAACGCTTAACAATATTCGTAAGACTCTAATATCCCACCATACTCAAAAAAAGGAATTCAAGGGATATAAGCTTGCCGCAAAGTCGAATAAGCTGAAATATAAATCCGCTAAGCGTAAATTTAAGACTCAGAAAAAGGATTATAAATCAGCTGTTTCGGCTCGAAAACTAAAGCTGAAAAAAGTTTCACGAAGCTTTAAGCGTACAACGGTTATCAAAGGTAAATCATCAGGCAAATTCATTGTTATTAAGAAAAAAGTCAAGATTACCCGTAAGGTCGGCAAAAGGAAAAAACTGTTAAAAAAAGAATTAAAGCTAAATAAAAAGCTCAGTAAAATTCCGAAAAAGCAGTTTAAAAATAATAAAAAGCTCAAAAAGCTGACAAAGCCGAAAAGCCTTGTGCGTATGGCGGTGGGCGGTATGGTTAAAGGCGGAATATACCGTTTCAGCAATCGAATTGCTCAGGAAGCTCAGGATAACGATTTTGTCAAAGCCGGACAAAAAGTTGTCAATATGGCAAAACAGGGTAATCAGGTAAAAAAATCTGTTAAAGCCCATAAAATCAATAAATCCCAAAAACGCACACCAAAGCTAAATCAAAGGCAAAATAAGCTCAGGCAACGGCAGACTAAACTGCAAAGACAGCAACAAATCAAAAAACGCAACAAAAAGCCTAAACCAAAAACAAAGCCTAAAACCTCTCAAAAGGTAGCTGAAATTGCGAAGAAGTTTGTAGGCTTCATATTTAAGTTTTTTGCGGCGGTTGCAGCTCCTCTGTTGATTGTGATTTTTTTCTTTACTTTAATTTTGATGATTTTCGGCGGAGGAGCTTCAAAAAACTCTGCCATTCTCGGCACTTATTACTGCAATGATTACGATATGTCGAGAGCAATTGAATCGTACACTAATATTGCTTATGAGTATAATAGCAACCTCATTCGTTGCAAAAGCAAAAACGAATGGCGTCAGGGGCTTAAAAGCCTTAAAGTCAATACGGACAGTATGGACGATACACCAACTAAATATTATTACGGCAAAAATATCGTTCAGAACTACGAACCTGTGTATGACTTTGATGCAAACAAACTAATTGCTTTTATGTGTGCCTATACTTATGATTTTACCGATGCGGACGATAAAGAGCAAAGTTGGAGTTATGATTATGACAAGTTTGATGATATTCTGCAAGACCTTTTTGATAAGGAATACAGCTTTCAATACAAGTATGTCAATGGTTCTTTTTGGCAGGAATTGGGTAGCTACGACGCTTATCCCGGTTACGCATCGGACGAATACTATTACAGTAAAAGTTCCGGCTCTATCACCGACAATGGTAAAACCTATGGTTATATTGATTTTGGTTCTTGTGGAGTACCGCTAGCATTAACTTCTTACCACAAAAGTAAAAAAGTGTATTTTAATTTATCAACCGGCGAAATACTCAATGTCAATAAAAGCTATGCTAAAACCGGATACTATTTTCAAAATTGTAATCAGCAAGTTGTGGATTCTATGGGTGGCATCATTCCTTCTTTTTATAGTCTCATCAAAAAAAATAATGAAAAATTTTGGGGTTGGCGAGGTTCAGGCACAAAGGTGTATCGCAAAACGCAGCTTACTATCAATGGTCAAGATTTTAATTGGGCAATATCTTCAGATGATGTTAAAACGAGATTTGGCGAAAATGGTAAGCAAGCTGTTAGATTTTATAAGCGTGATACCTATATTACCGATTGCAGTCTTTACACTAATGTCAAACAAGTCAGAAGCTTTGATGACGCAATTTATGCAGTCTTAAACTCCAAAAGTCAGAGTCTGTATTCTTCTCAAACAAAAATCAAAGAGGATTATGCACAGCGTAAGCAGTATTATCAAATATTATCCTGTCAGGAAAAGGACGATGACGGTAATACAGCCACAACATACGGCTTGCACCAGTCCTTTGAGTGTAATCCCCTGCCCGGCAATTTTGACAATGCCCAAATATATAACAACTTCGGTTACGATGTAGTAAGTTGGTATAATCGCCATTGTCAAAATACTATGCACTACGGTACAGACTTTTCGGCAAGTAAGGGTACTAATGTTTACTCTCTGATGGACGGTAAGGTGGAAAGCATTGACACCTCAAACCATACCGTTGTTATAATCACGGAAAAGGACAGAAACATATGGTATGAAAACGATACTGCCCGAACTTTTAAACTTACATACGGCAATATCACACTTAAATCAGGCTTAAAAAAAGACAGCAAAGTTAAACTTGGTGAATATATCGGTAAAGTTGATGACTACAAGCATTGTGACGGTAATGATACTAAAGCTAATCAAAATTATCTGCACCTCGGTGTGCAAATAAAATACAACTTGGTGTGGCACGATGTTGACCCGCAATTTTTAATTTACCGTGAAAACAAATAAAATTAACTTATGCCCCATTGGGGCATAAGTTGGAGGAGGAAATAAAATGCCTGTAAACAGCGTTCAAAAGCTTGATACACTTAGGCAAAGTTTAAATGCACTTACTGAAAAAATCAATTCATTGATTGCAAAAAAGAAATCCCTTGAAAAGCAAATCAGCGAATTAGAGGAAAAAGAATTTATGACAATTATCAAAGCTAATAACTGTACGGTATCAACTTTAAATGAGGATTTAAAAATAATTAAGCTCCTCAAAGAGAATAATCTCACCGAACAGGATATTATTGATATTATCAGAGAATTAGGAGGTTCAAATGTTGAAAAAGAAACGCAAACCGTATAAAAGATTACTTGCTGTCCTTATGTCGGCAGCTATGTGCCTATCTATGTCATTGTGCAGTATGGCATCGGTTTCTGCCGCACAAACAACTAAAGGCGAAGAATCATCTGCTTCCGACAGCAGTAATACATCGGATAATTCCGACAAGTCTGATAATGCAAACAATTCATCATCAGACAACAGCGACAGCAGTTCAAGCTCAGATGACAACAAAACAAATTACGATTGGTCGAAGAATACAACAGGCAATGCAAATCTTGCCGCAGATGAAACAATCGTAATGGAAAACGGTACATATCAGCTTATTGCCGTAACAACAAGAGATGATGATGTGTTTTATGTCATTATTGATAAGACAAAAACTGAAAACAATGTTTACTTTCTGAACGAGGTTGATACAGCCGACCTTGATAAGCTTGCACAAGATGACAGCAATGTATCAAGCGGAGGTGAGGATACTCCAGAGCCTACAACCGCTCCCGATGAAAAAGCACAGACTACCGATAATACCGATACTTCATCATCAAGTAACAATCAGTATATGATTTATCTTGTAATCGGCATCGTAATTCTCGGCGGTATTGGCTTTGCTTTTTATAAGCTTAAGGGCAAAGGCGGTAAAAAATCGTCAAACAATGAATCCGAATACACAGACGAAGATTTTGATTATCAGCCTGAAATCAACGAAGATGAAGAATCGGAGAGTAAATAATTATGTCAGTATTGGTTATTGCCGAAAAGCCGTCAGTTGCAAATACTGTTGCGACTGTCCTCGGTGCAAATAAAAAAGGTGTAAACTATTTATACAATGACCGGTATATCGTATCGTGGTGTTTGGGTCATCTTGTCAAGCTTGATGACCCGATTGCCTACGGGGATAGGTTTGCCGAAAAACCGTGGAAATTTGAGAACCTACCTATTATCCCTGAAAAGTGGAAGTTTTCAATTGCCGGTTCAACAAAATCTCAATATTATGTGCTTAAAAGTCTGATGGAGCGTGATGATGTCGATGAAATAATCTGTGCAACTGATGCAGGTCGGGAAGGCGAATGTATCTTTCGTTATGTATATAACAAAACGGGCTGTACAAAGCCGGTCAAAAGATTGTGGGTTTCATCTCTTGAGGAAAAAGCTATTAAAAAGGCTTTTTCCGAGCTTAAAGATGACTCGGAATATGACAATCTATACCGTGCAGGACTTGCAAGAGCTAAAGCCGATTGGCTTGTTGGGATGAATGCCACAAGGCTGTTTTCTGTACGGTACGGTTTGTTGCTCAACATTGGCAGAGTACAAACACCCACCCTTGCAATGATTGTTGACCGAAACAACAAGGTTAAAAACTTTGTGAAAGAGCCGTTTTACAAGGTTGATATTGATTGCGGTGATTTTAAGGCAACAAGCGTTGATGACTTTAAGTCGGAGTATGAAGCTGACAAGCTTGCTGAATGTGTTGATAAGTCGGATTTTACGGTTGTTGATTTAACGGAGCAACAAAAATCTGTTGCTCCTCCAAAGCTCTATGACTTAACGGCTTTACAGCGTGATGCAAACAGCATTTACGGTTATACCGCACAGCAAACGCTTGATTATTTACAATCACTTTACGAAAAACGGCTTGCTACATATCCTCGCACGGACAGCAACTACATTACCGATGATATGGAATCTACAGCAAAAAATCTTATTGAAAGCGTTTACGGTGTATATGAAAAAATACCACAGACACCCACTGATGTTACAAAAGTTATCAACAATGCAAAGGTATCAGACCACCACGCATTACTGCCAACTGAACAGATAACAAGCTATGACTTATCGTCATTGCCGACAGCAGAATACAATATATTGTTTATGCTTGCTGTCAGACTTTGTGTTGCAACAGGTGATGATTATGTATATCGTACATTCACTTGTGAATTAAAATCTAATAACAGCGATAAACCATTTGTTTCCAAAGCAACATATCCCGTTAATCTCGGTTGGAAATTTATTGACATATCTGCTAAAGAAAAAGATAAAAACGAAGTAGATAAGTTGTGTTGCGGAGATGAAGTGCCTGATAAAATACAGCGTAACAGTAAATATTGCTCCGTACCTGCAAGCGTATCAGAACACTTCACTTCACCGCCAAAGCAATATACGGACGCTACTTTATTGTCTGCTATGGAAACAGCCGGAAATACCGATTATGTTGAAGATAGCAATGTTGAAAAAAAAGGACTCGGTACTTCTGCAACCCGTGCAGGCATTATCGAAAACCTTGTTAAGCGACAATACATACAGCGTGATGGTAAGAAAATTCTGCCGACCGAAAAAGGTATTCAGCTCATAGACTGTGTTCCCGATGATGTCAAATCTCCGAAAATGACGGCTGTATGGGAAACCGCTTTGCAACACATTGAAAAAGGTGCTTCAAGTGACGATGAATTTATGAATCAGATTGAGGACAGCGTAAAGTATCTTGTTGATACATACAGCGAAGTTGATAACAGCAAGCATTTTACCCGTTGGGAATGCGTAGGCATTTGCCCTGTATGCGGTAAAAAAGTTTTATCTTATCCAAAATCGTATTCTTGCGAAAGCAAAGAGTGTAATTTTAACATATGGAAAAACATATGTGGTAAGAGCCTTTCATCAGCACAGGCTGTAAAGCTCTTAACTAAAGGCAAGACGGACACGCTCAAGGGCTTGAAGTCCAAATCAGGCAAATCCTTTGACGCAGCTATTAAACTTAACTCGGATTTTAAAACAGAGTTTGTTTTTTCAAGCTCTTCAAAATCTAAAAAATCTTACAGGAAGTAAATTAAGCTATGACAACAAAACTCCAATTAAATCTATTGAGGTGATTTTTATGGTATTAAATAATAATGAACTTAATGCAGAAATACTCCGTAAGGCGTTTGAGGGTGCTGACCTTGGTGTCGTATGTGTTAGGGGTAAGGGATTTATTGAGTCCGATGATGATAATTTATGTTATTTATTTGGATTTGATGACGGTTTTGAGTGTTTTGTCTATGAAGTATTATATTTCAACGAAGATAATATGGATGTGTCTCATGCTGGTGTGACACGACGGCGTTTTGAAATTATCAATTCAATTTACAGAAGATGGCTTGCCCTAAAACCTCACAAATATCATACGGCAAGTCCATTTGCAAATCGTGAGTTTGTGGCATATGTAACGGAACGCGGTATCACAAAATCTGATTATGTATTGATTTCGAGAACGGTATATTAAGCTATGGAACGAGAACGCTCAAGACAGGAACAGACTGCCGACACCGACAAGCTGTATCCACAAATAGCAGAAGCTCTTAATATATCTATCTCTCAGCTTGAGCAATACCCATCCGATATGAAACAGATCCTTTGTCAGGCTTACATCAACAATTGTGAGCTTGGCAAGGATGATGTTGCTGAAGCTCTGAACGGTATAGTCAATCTTGATATTGATGAGGTGGGTATCAAAGAGGTTGAAAAGCAACAGGACAATACTGCCGTTGACAATGAGTTACGGCAAACCGAAGTCACGGAACGAAAAAATAAACGGTCATTTTTACTCAGCAGAAACCAAATTCTTCAGAACGCAAAGACAATTTCAGAACAAGGCTCGAAGCAATATGACCGTCAGCAACAAGAACAAATTTCGAGGAACGATAACAACAATTAAGCTATGAATATTAAACATACAATAACTACGCTCTCCTTTCTTGCCGTCACGATAACAATAGTTATTACGGCGGCGTTACTCAATACAGCTTCAGCTCAGACTGTTCAAAAGCAGTCTGAGTCTGAAGCACTTTTATTATCTCCGACAGTTAGCATCTCAATTGATGTTGACGGAACAGAAAAATATTATGATGTTCCGATGGGAAGTATTGACAATGCTTTATCTTATCTTAATATTACTCTCTCTGATGATGATATAATCAATGCAGATTTATCGGACACGGTCTATCTCGGTCAAGAGATTAAAATTGACCGTGTTAATTATGCTTACTATCCGATATACAAATCTATCCCATACAAAACTGTTGAACAGGAGTCGGACAAACTTTTTGTCGGACAAACCAAAGTATACCAACAAGGAAAATCGGGCAGTACAGAATACATATATAAGGATAAATATGTAAACGGCGAAATTATATCACATAAATGTATTAAGCAACAAGTATTGACATATCCGACAGATAAGATTATAGTTAAAGGTAACAGGAATATTGATATTATCAATAAATCTTATAATAACAAGACAAGTTATCTTGTCAAAACAAAATATGATAACAAAGACTTTAAATTACCTATGGTAAAGCTGTCTGATGAGGACAGGGAGATGCTCGAACGAATTGTTACGGGCGAATTTGGTGGCAGTTATGTAGGCTCTTGCCTTATTGCTCAGTCAATCAAGTGTGCAATCGTGTATGACGGCTATACTTCCGTATCGGCTGTAATTAAAGGTATGGGATATGTCGGCTCAACTGCCAACCGTTCGCAGAACGCAGTTAATGCTGTCAAATACATATTCGATGATAACAACCTTGCGGTCAGGCACAGGCTGTTTTATATGTGTACAAAGGATTATTATGACAGCACACCCGGTAATTTTCATTCAACACAAAGCTTTATCTTGCAGTATGAAAATGTACTCTTCTTTGACCGTTGGTAGAAAAATTAAAACTTTTTTTGAAAAAATTCCAAAAATACTTGACTTTACCCCTAAATGATGTATAATATAATCAGAAAGGGTTTAAGAATCCATAAAATGAAAGGGATGGCAGCCAATGAAAAACACAAAAAGAATTTGCGTTATCGCTGTTGCGGTAATGCTTGCGGTAATTTCAACCTTTGTTGTTTCCGCAAAGTCACATCCATACAAAAAAGCATACGAATGTACCAAAGACGAGCTTTACAACGAGGTGTGGAATGTTTACGCTGATTTACAGCTTTTAAACGGTCACGACCACAGTAAACCGTTAGATGACATTACTGCGGTTATTGCTTCTCGTGATAAGTTTTATCTTAAAAATTATCTTGAGGACTATACTCCTTTGAATCACGGTGTATCCATTGCCAATGTAGCCAATGAATTTATTGAGTATATGAAGAAAGAGCTTGAAGGTGTTGATACCATAGATTACGGCGATGACGGAAAAATCTATGAAACATATACAGAAGGCAGTAAATATCTGTGGACTTATGATGCCGAAACAGATAAGTTTACAAGAACAGATTCTGACGGCAAAGTAATTGAATCGTATGACAGGTATCATCCTGATTATGAAAAAAATCTCACAACCGAAGCTCCCGTTACAACAGAATCAGCTACACAGAAACAGGATAAAACCTACTATGAAAAAGCGGTACCCGAACAAAGCTCTGATGTTATCGGAGAAGAAACTGAAGCAAATGCAGAAACACAGCCGACAACGGCAGAAGCCGAAGCTACATCAGATGACAACGGAATGAGTACAGGACAGATAGTTGTATTGTCAATTATCGGAGGTCTGATTGTCATCGGAGGCGGAACGGTCGGTGTTATGGCTGTAAAAAAGAAGAAGAAATAACAAAATTTTTTTAAGGAGGATTATCAATGAAAAAGACATTATTATCAGTAGCTATGGCGGCAGTAATTTCTCTGTCGGCAACAGCAGTATCATCTACGGTTGTCGGAGCAGTCAGCTCTAATCTTGCAACTCCGAAGATTTCAAAGACAGAGAATGTCAACGGCGGTGTAAAGCTGACTTGGAGCAAGGTAAAAGGTGCAGAAAAGTACAGAGTTTACTACAAGGGCAGTAAAGGTTGGACAAGAATGGTCGATACAACTTCAACCTCATATATCGATAAGGATGTTTCATCAGGCAAAAATTACACCTACACAGTAAGATGTATCAACTCATCTGCAACTAAGTTCACAAGCGGATACGATTCAAAAGGTACAAAGGCTACTTTCATTGCAGTTCCGAAGATTACCAAAGCCGAGAGCGTAGACGGCGGTGTAAAAATCAGTTGGAGCAAGTCAAGCGGTGCAGAGCAGTACAGAGTTTACTACAAGGGCAGTAAAGGTTGGACAAGAATGGTTGACACAACTTCAACCTCATATATTGATAAGGATGTTTCATCAGGCAAAAATTACACCTACACAGTAAGATGTATCAACTCATCTGCAACTAAGTTCACAAGCGGATACGATTCAAAAGGTACAAAGGCTACTTTCATTGCAGTTCCGAAGATTACCAAAGCCGAGAGCGTAGACGGCGGTGTAAAAATCAGTTGGAGCAAGTCAAGCGGTGCAGAGCAGTACAGAGTTTACTACAAGGGCAGTAAAGGTTGGACAAGAATGGTTGACACAACTTCAACCTCATATATTGATAAGGATGTTTCATCAGGCAAAAATTACACCTACACAGTAAGATGCCTTAATAAGAGCAAGAACAAGTTCACAAGCGGATACGATTCAAAGGGCAAGTCAATTAAATATGTAGCTGCTCCTGAGATTTCAAAAACTGAGTCAACATATAACAGTATAACTTTAAATTGGGACAATGTGAACGGTGCCGAAAAGTATCGTGTATATCGCAAGGGCGAAAAAGGTTGGACAAGGTTGTTTGATACAACAAGTACCACATTCACGGACACAAATCTTTATGCCGATACAGAATATACATACACCGTGAGATGTATCAATTCATCAGCAAACAAATTCACAAGCGGATATAATTCAAAGGGCTTTACCGTAACTACTTTATCAGCTCCTGCGGAGCATACCCACACTTGGCAGAATATAACTAAAGAAACACAAGTAAAAGTAGTAGATCAGAAAGCCTATACCTACGAAGAGCCGGTTTATGAAAAACAAGGCAGGACTATCTGTAAAGTGTGTGGAGCTGATATTACAGATAACTGTACAGCTCATAATAAACAACACGCATTAAATGGAGAACCAGTATCTTACCACGATGTATGGGTAGAGGTTCAGGTCGGCACAAAGACTGTAACTGTACCCGAAAAATCGCACTACGAAACCAAAACCGAAGTTGTCGGCAGAAAGTGTACGGTTTGCGGTAAAGTTGAAATGTTTTCCGAAGAACATACCCACACTTGGCAGGATATAACTAAAAAAGTCCCTTATACTGAATCCGTAACAAAAACTGAGTATGTTGAAAAAGTGAGAACAATATGTAATGATTGCGGTGCTGATATAACCGGTAATACCGAACATATTTTTGATGAGATTGAAAAAGGTGGTAAAGGAAGTTATAGAGCCGAAAAAATCTTAGTTCCTATTGAAAAGACTGAAACTGTTACAAAAACAAAAACCGAAGTTGTCGGCAGAAAGTGTACAGAATGCGGTGAGATAGAGTATTATTGATTTAACTGAGGGGTGTGCAATATGGCAAAAGTAATACTTCTGATACTTTTTAAAGTATTGCTGTTTCCTGTAAAACTTGCAGTTCTGATAATTGCTTTCCTATTAAAAGGAGCGTTTTATCTGCTTTCTTATTTGTTAGTTTTTGTATCTGTAGCAAGCGGAATGATTTATATTGCTATTTCTGTTTTTGCCACTATATTTGCGGTTAGCGGAACAGTAGTTGTGGTAGGATGGATACAAAACGGGACTTTTCCGTTGCTTGACGGATGTGTAGTAATCGGTATTTTGTGGCTGTTTGCTATGTCAACCTATATTATTTCTACTCTTGGAGAAACAATTGCTGATTGGTTTGAGAACATTGGGGACGGATTAGGTGAATTAGCCATTAGTTTTTTTAAACTGTGAAAGAAAAATGCTAACACAATTTCACAGCAGAAACACTCCCCACACTCTCAGGATAAGAGCAAGGGACGATAAAACTACATAACAAATTTTAGACAGAGCTTCGGTTCTGTCTTTTTTTTTGCCCTTTTTTATGCTCCTGAACGGAGCATTTTTCTTTTTGCGAATAATATCGCCGAACTTCAAAGAAATTTTAAAAAAAATTTAAAAATTTTAAAATTTTTTTCAATTTAGGGGGTGCGAAATTGCAAAAATTACGGAATATATATAGAAACCTTTTTTTAGGAGGAAGTTATGAAGATAAAAAAGAAGATTATTTCGGGCTTACTTACTGCCACTACTCTTGTGAGCCTTTGTGCCTTTAGTGCAGGAGCAGTAAGCACAGACAAAAAGTTATCAGTCGAAGATGCAACGCTTATTCAGAAGAATGTTGTAGGTATGACAACATTTGATGAAAAACAAATTAAGTTGTATGACCTTAATAAAGACGGTGTGATTACCGTTGTTGATTCAACCCTTGTACAGAAGATTATCGTAGGTCTGATTAAAGAGCCAACAGAAGAACAACCGACAACAGCAGAATCAACAACAGAGCCTACAACGGAAGCAGTTACAGAACCTACAACTGTTCCAAAGCCTACTACTGTACCGACCGGCATTAAGCTGAATAAAACGGATATAGTCTTAGGTACAACAGAATCTTATGCTTTAAGTACAACTGTGACAAATGGTAATTTATCTCAGGTTACATTTTCAACAGGCAATAAAAAAATTGCAACTGTTGATTCAAACGGCAAAATAACTGCTGTTGGTGTTGGCACAACAACTATTACGGCAAAGACCTACAACGGCAAAACTGCAAGTTGTAATGTGACGGTTAAAAAACTTGCTGACAGTATTACTCTCAACAAATCAAGTTTAACACTTGGTGTTGGAGAACAGTATGACTTGAACAGCAGTATTCCTAACAATACAGCAGCCTACTACAGACTTTATTACTCAAATAACACCGCAATTGCTCCCGTCCAAAAGTCAGGCGGTCTTGTTACCGCAAAAACAGCCGGCACTACAACGATAAGATGTAAGCTCAACAATGGAAAAGAAGCTACTTGTAAGGTAACAGTCAAATCTGCTCCATCAAGTGTTAGTCTGAATTACACTTCGGCTACTCTAAAGGTTGGGCAGAGCAAAACATTGACGGCTACTCTCAACAGTAATGCGTATAGCTATCGTTCTGATTGGACAAGCAGTAACAGCAAGATTGCTACCGTCAATTCAAACGGCAAGGTGTTTGCTAAATCACAAGGTACGGTGACTATTACATATAAAACCTACAACGGCAAAACAGCAAAATGTAAATTAACTGTTTCGGGAAGTGCTGCAAAGTGTATTGATGTATCAACTTGGCAAGGCTCAATAGATTTTAAAAAGGTAAAATCAGCCGGTTATGACTATGTGATTATCCGTGCAGGCTACGGTAAAGAAAAAAGCCAAAAAGACAATATGTTTGAAACAAACTACAAAAACGCAAAATCCGCCGGTCTTAAAGTCGGAGCATATTGGTTCAGCTATGCAATGTCACCGTCAACGGCAACAGCAGAAGCAGATGCTTGCCTTAGTTGTATCAAGGGTAAAAAGTTTGAACTTCCTGTTTACTACGATATGGAATATCAGCCTGCAATGAGTACAAGCAACAGCAATTATACAAAAATGGCAGTCAATTTCTGTAACAAACTCAAAAGCAACGGCTTTAAATCGGGTGTGTATTCCTCAGCAAGCGTTTATGACTATCTGCTCAATCGCACAACCTTAAAAAATAACGGCATTTCCATTTGGAACGCAGAATGGTATATTAAGCCGTCAATCACTTGTGATGTGTGGCAGTATTCAGATAACGGTAGAATTAACGGTATATCAACAAATGTTGACCTTAACTACATATATGACCTTAACATTTTAAATTGATAACAACTTTTTGAGAAGGTGAAATAATTGTCGTTTGGAAAGCAGTTGCTTATTGCTCGAAAAAACAAGCATATGACACAGAAACAAGTGGCAGAAGCTGTGCATATAGAACGGTCAGCCTATACCAAATGGGAAAACGATAATTATGAACCGACTTTTGCATATATCAGAGAATTAGCGAAAACATTGGAAGTTGATTACAACTTTCTGTTTTATGATGACAGCAAGACTTTTTAAGTTTTCATTGTTATTCTTCTTTGCATCGGGCATTAATTTGTCTGATGCACTCCTACAATTCCCACTAATGTGGTTAATAATATAAATTTACGGAGGTAAATATGATTCGTGCATCACCCATAAAAAAATACAGTAGTTTTTCTTTTTCAATATTTAAATATTTAGATGAAAGGAGAGAAAAATTTGAATGAAGTTAATTAAAAAAATGCTGTCTGTGTTTTTATGTTTAACTGTAATTATTGGCTCATTGTCTGTTGGTTTGTTTTCCGTAAGTGCTGCCACGGTTACCAAAGGTACTCGTGGTGCAGACGGCAAAGGGTTTAAATACAAAAAAACAGCTGAATATACTTATACAGACGCAAACGGGAAAAAGCACAGTCAGCATTATGAAGGTTGGGAAAATTTTAAGGTTCATTTTTTTGCTGCATCCGGAAAAACCTTGAATTTTTCAGACTACACACAGAGAGCGTACTGTATTGAACCGGATAAAGCATCTGAATTAACAAGTTCTGCTACTGTAAAAAGTACATCTCAATCAGCAGCTTGGAAACAGTTAAGCTCTGCACAACAGAACGCAGTTAATCTGATCCTAAGTTGGGGGTTCGGAGGTTTTGAATCTCCGTCAAAAAATAAGGTACATTACTATTACGCAACGCAATTGTTAATTTTCGAGATTGTAGCCGGCAAGAGAAATGCTTCAACCTTTGATGCCGTATCCGGAAAACCGTTGCTGACTCCTGCTAATACAATGACTGCGACAAGCTCAGCTGAAACTACTGTAGCAAATGTTACAACAGCATATAACAATATGGTTTCTTGGTGCCAAAAGTCTGTGCGAAATCCGTCATATACAGCATCATCACTCAGTTCTGCAAAGTCGTATCAAATGTCATATAATCAGTCAAACGGACAGTACTCAATTACTCTGACTGATTCTAACGGGACTGCATCGGTGACAAAAGCATCCGATGTAATTGTCAGCAATTCTAATGTTAAGGTCAGCGTTAGCGGTAAAAAGATAACATTTACCTGTTCTAAAAATCTCGGCAGCACCGTAAATGTAACCTTTAAAAACTCTTTTTTGAAGGAACATGGAATCAAGAGCAAAAACAGTTTGTATTTAATTACAAGTAATGACTCTGCATCATATCAGACTTTTGCTCGAGGTTCTAATTATACAGTTAAAGACGGATATGTTAAGTTGACATTTCCGGATGTTGTCAAGCTGCAACTTCAAAAATCATCATCAAACACAGAGCTTACCGCCGGCAATGATTGTTATAGCCTTAACGGTGCCGAGTACGGCATATACACAAACAAGGCTTGTACCAAAAAAATCGGCAGTATTACAACAAACGCAAGCGGTTACGGCAGTTACAGTAAATATGTTGACGCATCAGCTTCTTACTATGCTAAAGAAACCAAAGCACCAAAAGGCTATGAGCTTGATAAAACGGTATATACATTTGTGAGTTCGGGAAAAAAAGACAGCAACGGCTATGCAATATTTAAAGCAGTTAGGCTGTCTGACAAAAAAACCGAGCCACAAGATAATCCGGTAAATGACCCTGTCGGTATTGTGTTACAAAAAAAGAATGCAATTACAGGCGAAACGACAAGTCAAGGTCTTGGCGGTGCGGTTTTCAGCGTGTCTTATTATGCACAAGAGATTGACAAAGATTACAATGTCAAACCCGGTTATACCGCTCCTGCATTAGATAGCAAAAATTTAAAGCGTATTTGGTATATTCAAACTGATGAAGATGGATATACAGAACTTAATCAAAACTATCTTGCTGAAGGGTTTATTTCTGATGATTTTTATTTTGCAACGAATACTGGTAATCCAGCATTACCTGTTGGAACTGTTGTAATTAAAGAAGAAAAAGCTCCCGAAGGATATTCGCTAAGTGATGTTGTATTTTACAGACACATTAGTGAAGAAATTGCAGAGATAGCAAAAGACACAAACACCCCTATCAATGTACCGATTAATGAAATGCCTGCAAAGGCATATGTGGGCATTAACAAGCTTAATCAGTCAGGTATAGGTGTTGCAAATGCTGTATATGGCTTGTACTCTGATTCAGCTTGTGCAAGCTTGTATGACAAGCTCACAACAAATGCTGACGGCAAGTGTACTTTTGCAAAATCGGTAGATGTTGGCAAAACATATTACATCAAAGAAATAACTGCACCGACAGGCTATGAGCTTGACGATACTGTTTATCCTGTCATTGCAAATGAGGAAAACTCAACCGTTGAAACAGCCGTTATTCAGACGATTTACGAAGATGCCGTAAAAGCTGACCTCAAAATCAAGAAGTCATCAACAGACGGTATAGTTTCAAATCTTTGGTTTGCAATATCAGATAGCCTCGGCAACGAGTACAACGCAGTTTCAACTGATAAAAACGGTGAAGCAACAGTCAAAGGATTGCGTGTCTATGACGATAAAGGCAACAAGATTACCTACACCGTCAAGGAGCTTGGTTTTAAGACTACTTTAGGATCTCACAGCTATGGCGGTTACACTTGGACGATAAAGAAAGAAAATGCAATCAATTATAAAGGTTCATATTTTGAAGGTGTTTCAAATGCTGTATTCAGCAATTGTGAGAATGCTTATTCAAGATACTACTATGGCAAATCATCAGAAGCAAAATCCAACGCTAACGGTAAGTCATTAACGCTTGACGAGAGCAAAACGGTTACATTTAATTTTCAGAATACAGTTTCTGAAACAGATTTAACTGTTAAAAAGACCTCATACAACGGTAAAGTGTCTGGAGTTTGGTTTGAGGTACAGGACGAAAACGGCAAATATTATGGCGATATTGTTACAGATTCTACCGGAACAGCTAACTATTACAACCGATACGGTTACAAGCTCACAAGCTGTTTAACCGTTCCAAACTCAGCAATTTGTATCCCTATAAAATATAAAATTGTTGAAAAAGGTTTTCTCGGCGGAGGCAGTTACTACTTCCCCGAAAATTACCTTGAAAAGGCTGAATCAGAGTGTAAGACTGCCAACAAATACGGAACAACATCTATTCTTAATTATTCCATGTACAACGCTCCTACAACCGGCAGAATTAACATCAATAAGACTTCCGAGGACGGAGTTATCGAGGGTTTGAGTTTTAAGCTTGAGTCTTTTGACGATGAACGAGAATACGGCGATGACCTTATCCCTACTCCTATGGCTTATGATGCAGACGGAAACGAGATTACAAGTATCGTTTTGACTACTGATGAAAATGGTAAAGCAAGTACAGATAATATGCAATTTTATGACATAAACGGTAACAAAATTGATGGTATTCTGCCATATGTAGTTGACCTAAACGGCTTTCAAATCACCTACAGACTGACCGAAATCGGCATTAAACAGTCAGACGGAACATACAAGTTTCCGAGCCGTTATGAACTGAAAGATGCAGTTGAATTTACAATCTATGATACCGATGAATACAACTATACATATGATTGTGCCAACACCGTAAAAACAGGTTCGTTACAGGTACAAAAAACATCTGAAGATGATGTTGTGGACGGTTTGTATTTTGAAATAAGCTGTGCAGAAACAGGGTTTAACGAAAAAGTAAGCACCAACCTTGAAGGTTTAAGTCCTGAAATTTCAGACTTACCGATTTATAACAGCAATGACGAATTGCTCAAATATAAAGTAACCGAACTCGGCGAGCTTAACGATGACGGCACTTATTCTTTACCGTATAAGTACAATAAGCCACGAAGTGTAACCGTCACGCTTGATACTGATACCGTAACCTTTGCAAGTATCAAAAATACTGTAAAAACAGGCTCGGTTAAGCTCACAAAAACAGACGGCACAAAAGCTCTTGGCGGATCAGGTTGGCAGCTCTACAAGTCAGATGACACACCCGTCAGATGCATTCAAAACGGCACAGGTAGTTATATGTACCTCTCTGAATCTGAATCTGCAACTGACTGTATGGCAACAAACGGCACTCTGTTAATCCGTAAACTGCCGGTAGGAGATTACTATTTTGTTGAGTCTGTAACTCCGTCAGGCTATATGCCATACGGTAAAAAGGTTGAATTTACAATTTCAGCCGACAATGAAAACACACTTAACATGTCTTTAACCGTTGCCGACAATAAATCCGTATTATCTCAAACAGGCGGCGGTGGAATTGCTCCGTTTTACTTCGTTGCCGTGGCACTCGGAGCAATGGCTATAATTTTCATCTATGACTACCATAAACACGGTAGCAAGAAATATAAAAAATCACGAAAGGACAATCAAAAATGAAAAAGAAAATCACACGAATTATGACAGCTATGGTACTTGCCGTTATGATGGTATTTACTGCAATTCCGTTTGCAAGTGCCGCAACAAACAACAACGCTCTTGATGAAACAAAGAAGGTTTCAATCACTCTCAACTGTTCAAAACCCGGTTATACCTTTACGGTGTACAAGGTAGCGGAACTCAAAACTACTGAAAATCCATACAAGACAGGCTATGATTCACTTATTCCTTCAATATCTGATGAGATTTTAAGCGGTAAGACATCGAATGTTCTCTCAGCTCTTGACGGTCTTTCTTCAATCCCGTCAACTGCTTCAACCGTTGGCACATTTACTACTTCGGCAACATCTGTAAAAAAGACTTTTTCAAGCCTTGCTCAGGGTTTGTACTACATTAAGGCTACTAACTATCCTGCAGGTGTTAAGAGCGTGACAAACTCTGTTGTATCACTCCCATACTACAACAACGGTTGGGTTTATTCTGTGAATGATATTGACCTCGCAACAAAGGTAAATGACGGTGATGTTGTTACAGGCAAGACTATCACCAACAGCACAAAGGATAATGTTAATTTTACCGATGTAAGCCTTGGTGACACAGTGAATTTTGAAATCAAGTCATCAACTGCCGGTTCATCAGAAATGAAACTTAAATCATATACAGTATATGATGAAATGTCAGCCGGTCTTACTCTCGACAAGGACAGCGTAAAGGTTGCACTTCTCAACGCACAGGGCGGTAAGGTTGCTGACCTTGCTTCAACTGATTATGCTCTCAATGTAACATCAGAAGTTGATGGTAAAGCTACAACATTTAATGTAGCTCTCACAAACGCTTATCTTCAGAAAAAGGACTTTTATGCAGAGGGTGTTACTTATACATCTGTAACTTATTCAGCAAAGCTCAATAAGTACGCTGTAACAGGAAAGACAGGCAACCCTAACACAGAAACAAAGCTCGTTTATTCTAACAAGAACGGTGTTGAATCTGAAGTAAACGGTAATACAGTTTATGTTTACACATTTGCAGTAACAGTAAATAAAACAGATACTAGTGGCAATCCCCTTGAAGGGGCAGGATTCGATCTTTTTGTATCGGAAGAAGATGGAAATACCCTCACAAATGAGATTGCAACCGGCGTATCTGATAAGACAGGTAAAGTTACTTTCTATAACTCCAACAAAGAAGAAATCAAGCTTGCAAGCGGTAAATACTATATCGTTGAAACAAAAGCCCCAACGGGCTACAACATCTACGGTAAGGTTATTCCGGTGACTATTGATGTTACATACGGTGCAACATTTGTTGACGGTTCGTACATCACAAACTGCCCGACAGACGGCACAGCAAGCGTTGATGTTAAGGATACAAAGGTTGTTGTTCCGCAGACAGGCGGTGTAGGAACAGTTATGTTCTACATTCTCGGCACAGCTTTTGCTATGGGCGGTATTGCAACATTGCTCATTCGCAGAAGAGTAAAAGCTACAAACAAGTAATTTCACATTAAACAGAAAGGAGTACAGCACATTGAAAAAATGCAGAAGCAAATGCACCTTGATAATAGGAATAATTTTTATGACTGCATCACTCTGCTTTGTGCTGTACCCTTCTGTATCAAATGCTGTCAATAGTTTTTTTGCCGCATCCACAATTAACAATTATGCCGCAAATCTTGACAGCATTTCAGCAGCCGACAGGTCACAGTACTTGTCGGCTGCTGCTGAATATAACAACAATTTGTCAGAGCTTGTCAATGGCTTTTCTTACGATACAGACAGCGTGATTGACGGATATGACGATATTCTTAATTTTGGCGATGGACTTATAGGTTACATTGATATACCAAAAATCAATGTTAAACTGCCGATTTACCACGGTGATGCAGACAAAGTGTTGGAAAAAGGTGTTGCTCATCTGCCAAATACAGCGTTTCCGATTGGAGGTGTGGGCAATCATTCTGTCTTGTCTGCACATACGGGTTATCCAACGCAAGTGTTTTTTGACAATCTCAACGAGCTTGAAATCGGTGATGAAATCAAGGTGTCCGTCCTTGATGAAACGCTTACCTATGCTGTAACAGCAAAAAACATTGTTAAGCCCGACAACATATCGTTACTGTCAGTTGACGAAGAAAAAGACCTATTAAGTCTTATAACTTGTTATCCATACGGTGTAAACAGTCACAGACTTATTGTGACTGCTGAAAGAGTAAAGGATACAACTGCATTTGACACAGCAACAAAAAGCGAAAACAACAATAACAGAAGTTTTGATTTTATTATTGCAGTAATTGTTATAACCGCAATTTTGGCAATTTTAGTAATTGCTGTGTCCATAAAAAATAAACGAAGGAGGAAGTAAAATGCCTGATATTACAAATGATTTTGATAATAATCCAAATACCGATAAAAGAAAACAGCGAGATGAAGAAGTCAATAATGACAATCTCCAACCCGAACAGACAAAATCCGAACCTGAATTGCTTGACCAAACGAAAAGCAAAGAATTTTCAATACCGATTTTTGCAAAGCTGTATGACAGGTGCAATCTTAAGATTGATGAACTTAACCTTAAAAACGATAAGCTCAACGCAAAAATTGAAAAGCTCAACATAAAAAAGGTTCGCAGTGCCGAATTTGTTTCAACGGTTGAATCAATGAGAAATGTTGTACCAATGCCTGTGTATAAAGCATTGTCTGTTCTATCGGCTGAAAGGCGACAGAAAATAGTAAATATCAATGAGAAAATCCATTCTCATAAGCTGAACATCAAATCGAATGAGCAGAAGATTTTGAAGCAACAAAGCCGTGCTGATAACTGCAAAAAAATCAATAAATTTCTTGACAATATGAAATCCCCTGACGGCAGGAAAGAAAATTTTGTCAAAGGTATGCAGGAATACGGGACAATGGCAATGAGGACAACCTCTGAAAAATTTGATAATACTCAGAGCAAACTTGATGTTGCACTAAAAGCATACGGTCAAACTCATTATATGTCCGAAAAACTCAAACTGCGAAAACAAATCGACAAGCTCACCAACAAGAAAGAAAAGCTGATAAACAAGCTCAAGGCTCTTAATGAGTGGTCAGATAAGTTTGAATCGGTTAAAACTATGCCCGATAAGGAAGCTGACAATATTATCAGCAAGAGCTGTCAGAACATTGTTGATGAGTTTAAAAACAATCCACAGGCTTTAAAAAAGCAGGCTGATGTAATCGTTTCATCTGCCGCAAAAGCTGTATTCGAAGAAAACTACCTAAAAAATGCCGAAATGTCAATTGAAGATGATTATGACAGCATTGACGGTATCATCAACAACGGCAATAAGCAGCAGGAATACGAAAAACTCAAAGAGCCTGAAAAGAAATCCGAACGCAGAACAGCACCTTTATCGAGAAATCAGATTAAGCAAAATGCAAACACTATTGCTCATAATGAGCAACAAACGAATGATAAAACCAAAACTCAGGGACAAGAATTATAAAGCTATTTTAGACCTGTGCCATTCAGGCACAGGTCTTTTTTTAAGAGGTGAATAAAATAAATGATTGAATTATATGGAAACAAAATATGGAACAGCAACACTCCCAATAAATATAAAAAAGTAATCATTGCGAGTGAGGATAGTCTTGATAATATATGTCAGGAACTTGAAAATTCAGGACTTAATTATTGTGCATATATTTTTAACGGTGAAGCACATATTGCCATTGGCAGAGCTACCGCAACTAATATTGATAAGTTGGATATTGATTATCAGACTGTTATTGAATGTAATTCAAAAGTCTATAAAACCAACAACATCATAGGAACTACAACCTACGATTCTATTGAGGATAAATTATACCGTAAGTACAATACCGATTTTGCCTATAAAATCGGTCAAAGACTTACTGAGCAAGGCATCCTTTTTTCAGGCAGAATTTACGGAAAAACAACAACTATTACTGTTGACAAGCAATATGCTGATACCTTGAATAAAATATCTGCTGAACTTAAAGAACAGCGAGCATCATTTATGTCAAAATCTGAGGTTGTTCAAAATGAATCACCGGAAGAATCAAAATCAGTTAATGAAAAAATATCTGAATTACATTTCAATGAATCGCAACTTTCGGCACTTGCACCGTCTGTAAAATTTATCCAAACGAGAAACGATGATAATTTGACTGATAACTTTGTTTCATGGTTTTCTGACTGCACTGATTTTTATGAATCACAACTTTCTGCTCTTGCCGAAATTTATGTTGACACATATCAAAGTTTTTCGGATAAATCTTTGATGTTTGCAGATACATCAAGGTTTAATGATTTAAAACAGCGTTTTGTTAATGATAACATTACTGCAAAATTAACTGAAAATCGTGGTTACTCAACTACTCAGCTTGAAATTATCAGAGAAATGGTAACTTACGGTATGAGCGAATCAGTAATCAACTTGCTTGATTACACTTTTTCGATTGATGAAATGCAAAACTTCTTTACAGCATACAAGAACGGCTCGTATGAAGATTTAATCAATCTCATTGCAGATATTAAAGGTACTACACGCACGGATATTGAAGGGCAAATCGAAGGTGGTACATACACTCCCGAAATTCCCGATTATGATTTTTTAAGCAAAAATCTAATTTTTCATAACCCCTCGGCAAATCATTTTACGGTTATGTATTTCAATCCGGATAGCGAAACAGGCGGTCAGTTCGTAAGCACTGATATAAACTATAATGTTGCTTGGCGAGGAAACCGAGATTTTACAAATGATTCCGAGCGATTTTGGCGATATGTAGAAATCACCGGAAATCAAACTCTGTCCGATGTAGGCAGTAAATTTTTCCGAGAATCTCTAAATTATTTTTACTCTGGTGAGCAAATTGCAGAGGGATTAACTACGGACACACAAAAATTGATTGCAGATGTTGCTACTGCCGAAATGATAAAATCAGGCGAACTTATTGAACCTGAAAGTTTTGATGTAGCTAAGTTTGATGCACTCATATCTGAACAAAAAGAAATTACAAGCAATAATTTGGATAAAAATACTATTGTTATCAATGCTTTTGCCGGACCGGGTGCAGGAAAAACAACATCTTGTCTTGAAGTAGCCGAAAAATTGAAAAAGCAAGGATTTGTTACGGAATATGTACAGGAATATGCCAAAGAGCTTGTATATGACAACAATCTTATTATGCTTGACGGACATTATGAACATCAATTTGCAATTCTTAACGAGCAGATGAAGCGTATCAATCGTTTGTACGGTAAAGTTGATTTTATAGTTACTGACTCACCAATTTTACTTAACAACACTTATCTTAATGAAGATAAAAACACCGAAGTGTATTCGGCATATTCTGATAGTGTGAACAAACTTTATGGTCTTTATAACAATTTTAATTATTTTGTTGAGCGTGATACATCAGTGTTTGAAAAAGAGGGACGAATACATAATCTTGAACAAAGCATTGCAATTGATAACGAATTAAAAAACATGTTACACAATAATCAAATTGATTTCGATGTATATACTCACGCTACAATTGACAATATTGTTCGTGATTCAACTATTATATATGCAAAACAACTTATCAATTCATACTGTCAGGATGAATTTGATTCGGAAGCGGATTTTTCAGACTTAAAAAAAGTCGGAGTGGCATACACAACAACAGAAGACAGCAAGCATACTGTTGAAGCTGTTGTAAATCTTGTTGACTATAGGCTTGAAACTTATGTTGATGACAAATTATTCAAAGAAGAAACATATGCCGACCTTAAAGATATGATTGATAACTGTCTGCACTCTTTATCGTTCGATGACCTTGTGTACCTTTCCGATGAGGAGCTTGCACCGTTTTATGAGGAACACGACGAGCTTGACGACGTAGATCCCGCAGTTATTCGTCAGCAGCTTGAGGACGCAGGGATAGTCAACGGTGAGCTTGTCGATGAAGATAAGCTGAACAGTGATCCATTTATTCAACAGGTTATGGCTGACGCAGAAACCGATGCCGAGCGTAATTTTTATCAGAACAATTTTGACATCAAGGTAAGGAACTATGCCGGTGCTCTGAAAGTCAGCTCAGAAGAAATTGTTAATCAATTTAATTCGGAGAGTGAAGCCGTCCCGGTAAACGAGCCTGAACAGGGAAATATTCGTCCGACAATTACTTGTGATTGGAGTGAAAGTCCGGTATTTGAGAATGGCAAAACATACTCTGTTTCTGAATTTGACACACTTATGAAAAATGCCGATGACGAATGGGTTGAGCAAAGACAGCTTGAAATTGAAGAATACGGCAGTGAAAATGCGGTAGCCGAAGCTTACCGTAACGGTGAACTTGACAATATTCATCTTGGTTATGAAAAGACAAAATTTATTGTTAATATGCCAAACGGAACAACTCATACATTCAGGCAGAATATTGGCGATGGTGACGGTGGAGTTATTGATTTCTTAAAGCAGTATCCGCAGTATTCAGGTGTTGTAAAAATACTCGAAGCTGATATAAAGCTTGATAAAGGTGAAAATGAGAAAGCCGCAGATTTACCGATAACGGAAAGCAAAGAAAGAGAAGTCAGGAGCGATGAAAAATTACAGAGCGTTGACGAGCTTGCCGTGGAGGTTGAAAATGCCGCACCGTCAAGAGCAGAAAAAGCTGAAGTTACCGTAGTTAATAAAGCTGAACCGCCTACATTGTTTGATATGGTCGAAAGCTCCGAGCAGACCGAAACAAGCGTAAATGATGAAAAAGCCAAAAACTATGTAATTGAGGACAGAGAAGCTGTCACGGGAGCAAAAACAAAGTTTCAAAATAACATTGCTGCCATTAAGATTTTAAAGCAAACGGAAGCAGAAAACAGAGCGGCTACACCTGAAGAACAAGGTCAGTTGTCCCTTTACAGCGGTTGGGGCGGTCTTGCCAATGCTTTTGAGTCTGATAATGATAAATGGAAAAATGAATATTCTGAACTCAAGGGTTTGCTTACGGATGAAGAATATACCGCAGCTCGGTCAACTGTGCTTGATTCATTCTACACAGATACAGCAATCGTTGACAGTATATATGAGGTCATTCGTAACGCAGGATTTGAGGACGGCAACATACTTGAGCCTGCAATAGGCGTAGGAAACTTTTTCGGCAGACTTCCCGAAGAGCTTCGTGATAAGGTGAATTTGTACGGTGTTGAAAAAGACAGCCTGTCAGGCAGAATAGCTCAAAAGCTGTATCCGCAAGCTGACATTACGATTGACGGCTTTGAGAATACTCGTTTCAATGACAACAGTTTTGATGTTGCAATCGGAAATATTCCTTTCGGCGATTTCAGCGTTAATGATTCTAAATATAACTCAGAACATCTAAAAATTCACGATTATTTCTTTTTGAAATCACTTGATAAAGTGCGTGACGGCGGCATTGTTGCTTTTGTAACTTCCAAAGGTACACTTGACAAAAAGGACAGCTCTTTCCGCAAGACTTTGGCCGAAAGAGCGGATTTGGTAGGTGCTGTGAGATTGCCGAATAACGCCTTTAAATCGGCAGGAACGGAGGTTACAGCTGACATTATATTCCTCCAAAAAAGAGAAAAAAAGTCAGAAATTGAACCGTCTTGGGTACATACAGGACAGCTTGAAAACGGATTAACCGTCAACAATTATTTTGTTGAGCATCCCGAAATGATACTCGGCGAAGTTGTTGAAGGCAATAAAATGTTCGGCAGAACAGACGATACGATGTGCGTGCCGTTTAATGACGGCAGAACATTGTCGGAGCTTCTTTCCTCGGCGGTAAAGAATATCAATTTTGAATATTCCGCTTCTGCAGAAAAGCTGATTCCGGTTTCCGAACATTTAACAGCCGAACCTTTAAAACTGCGTTTGCAAAGCTTTTATCGCCGAAACGGCGAAATATATTTTTACGGCTCTGATAAGAGCGGTAAAATAGTTAATGTTTCCGCAGACAAAGCACTTGGGAAAAAATTAAATCACGAACGCATCAATTCCTTTATTGATATTCGTGACACTTTGCGTGAATTGCTTGATGTTCAGCAGTACGATAACAAGGATTCAGAGATAGCTCAATTGCAGGAAAAGCTCAACAACTGTTATGACAGCTTCTACAGTAAGTATGGCTTGCTTCACAGCAGTTACAATCACAGCTTGTTAAACTCTGACGGAGCATATCCGCTTGTTGCTTCTCTCGAAGCCGATTTTGCCAAAGATAATAATTTACTTGTTAAGAAGTCCGATATATTTACAGAGCGTGTAAATAAGCCGACAGCAACAATAAGTCATGTTGATACGGCTGAAGAAGCTCTTGCTGTCTGCGTTGCAGAAAAAGGTGTTATCGACTTCGAGTATATGAGCCAAATTACGGATGTGCCGCCCGAGGATTTGAAAATCGGGCTGAGAGAAAAAGGTGAAATATTTGCCGTACCGTCATATACAGGCGATGAGGACTACGAATATCAAACTGCTTCCGAATATTTGTCGGGAGATATATATGCAAAGCTTGACATGGCAAAAGCATACGCTTCGGTCAACGGCATATATGAATCAAATGTTGTCGCCTTAAAGGAAGTATTGCCTACTCCTCTGAAAGCCGGCGATATTGATATTAACCTCGGAGCTACTTGGATTGATAAAAAATACTATGAGCAATTTATGTATGAGATTTTTGAAACACCGCAAAGCCTTAAATCGGATTATGTGTCAAGATTTTTTAAATCCGACAGAATAGAGCTTGACTATTCAGAGTATTCCGGCAGATGGAATATCACGAATAAGAGAGCGGATTTGTCGGTAACTACTGTAAAGACCTACGGTGCAAGCGGATTATCTGCATATCAGATATTTGAATCCGTTCTCAATTTATCCGAACCGAAAGTGTATAAAGACAAGGTTGACGAATACGGTGTTGTTGAGCGTGATAAAAACAATAAGCCTGTAAGAGTGCTTGATGTAGAAGCGACTCAGGTTGTACAGCAAAAAGCCAATGCCATTCGCCGTGAATTTAAGAATTGGATTTTTAAAGATGCTAACCGCCGCAGAGATATTGTTGACACATACAATCGCACATTCAATTGCGTCCACGCACGAGAGTATGACGGTTCACACCTTAATTTTCCGGGAATGAATTCAAACATTCAGCTTCACGAACATCAAAAAAATGCCATTGCTCACGCTATTTACGGAGGCAACACACTGTTTGCTCATTCGGTAGGTGCAGGAAAAACCTTTGAAATGATAGCTACTGCTATGGAATGTAAACGGCTTGGGTTGTGTCACAAATCCTTGTTTGCTGTACCGAATCATCTGACAGAACAGGTGGGAGCAGACTTTTTGAAGCTCTATCCCAACGCAAACATATTGGTTGCAACAAAGGATGATTTTAAATCATCAAACCGCAAGATGTTAATGTCAAAAATTGCAACCGGTAATTATGATGCCGTTGTTATCGGACATACGCAATTAAAGATGCTACCCCTATCTCCTGAAAGGCAGGAAGCCTTTTTACAATCTCAAATTGATGATATTGTTGCTGGTCTTGCTGAGATGAAAGCTCAGGACGGTAATAAATTTACCGTTAAGGAAATGGAGCGTACCAAAAAGAACCTTGAAAATCAGCTTGAGAAGCTTCAATCAAGTAAGAAAGACAATACCGTATATTTTGAGGAGCTTGGAATTGACAAATTGTTTGTTGACGAAGCTCACGAGTTTAAGAATCTGTACTGTGCAACAAAGCTGCAAAATGTTTCGGGCATATCTTCAAGAGCTTCTCAGAGGGCAACAGAGCTGTTTGCAAAGTGTCGCTATCTTGACGAAAAGACAGGCGGTAAAGGTGTTGTGTTTGCCACAGGTACACCGTTGTCAAACAGCGTTACAGAGCTGCACACAATGATGAGATACCTTAATTATGATTTTCTTGCAAGTCACAACAATATGCAGAATTTTGATAATTGGATTTCTGCATTCGGTGTGCAAAAGAAAGAATACGAGTTAGCTCCGGCAGGAAACAAGTTTAAGGAACGCACAAGGATTGCGGAATATTCCAATCTGCCTGAGCTTATGTCTATGTTTAAGATGGTAGCCGATGTAAAGACGGCTGAAACTCTTAAACTTAAAGTGCCTGATTGTGAGCTTCACATTGTTGATGTAGAGCCTACAGAGCTTCAAAAGGAGCTTGTCGATGAATTATCCGACAGAGCAGATGAGGTTAATTCAGGCTCCGTAGATCCGTCACAGGATAATATGCTCAAAATTACCGGTGACGGCAGAAAGCTCGGTCTTGACCCCCGACTTATTAGTCCCGATTTTGAGGATAATCCAAATACAAAGCTGAATGTGTGTGTAAACAATGTATTTGACATTTATACAGACACAGCAAAAGACAAGCTTACTCAAATTGTTTTTTGTGACCTCGGTGTGCCGTCAAAAAACACAGGCAATGACTCCTCAAAAGAGCAAAACGATAACAAGAGTGTTGCGGAACTTGACTCTCTTGAGGAAACAGGCAAGTTTTGCGTGTATGACGACATAAGGGACAAGCTCATTGCAAAGGGCATCCCTGCGACTGAAATAGCATATATACACAATGCAAAAACCGAAGCTCAAAAGTCCGAATTGTTTTCAAAGGTCAGAAGCGGTGAAGTGAGAATTTTACTCGGTTCAACGGGCAAAATGGGAACAGGCACAAATGTGCAGGACAGAATCATTGCTCTGCACGATTTAGATGTTCCGTGGCGACCGGCAGACCTCGAGCAGAGGCGTGGCAGAATGGTCAGACAGGGCAATATTAACGAAAAAGTGCATTTGTACAGATATGTTACCAAAGGAACTTTTGATGCGTACAGCTATCAGCTCCTCGAAACCAAGCAAAAATTTATCAGTCAGGTTATGACTGACAAAGCTCCTGCACGCAAGTGTGCCGATGTTGACCAAGCGGCTCTTTCATATGGCGAAATTAAGGCTCTCTGTACGGGCGATGACCGTATCCGTGAGAAGCTCACGCTTGATAACAGAGTAAAGGAGCTTAACTCTCTCAAAGCTGATTACAACAATACAAAATATGAGCTTGAAGATGCTGTTGCGGCTTATCCCGAAAAACGCAAGCAACTCCTTTGTACTATCGGCAACATAAAATCCGATATCGATAATGTTAAGTCATTTGTCGATAAGGACGGTAAACTTATTTGCAAATTAACTTTAGGTTCTCAGACTTTTGACCTGAAGAACGATGAGGAACGAAAAAATGCTGCCAAAGCTCTTACAACTGCTGTTGCTCAGGTAAGAATAGCCGACAACAGAAAGAAGCAGGTTAGCGTTGGCAACATTTGCGGATTCGATATAAGCGTTATAAACAACGGAAATGTGTATGATGACATTGTAGTTACAATCAAGGGTAAATATTCATATTCTGCTCAGCTCGGTGTTTCTGCTGTGCATAACCTCAGTAAAATAGAGGGGTTGCTGTACAAAACCGAAAGTGTTCTTGATTACAGTCAGAATTCTCTTAACAAGCTTGACCTTGATTACAAAACAAGTGTTGCCCTGCTTGAAAAGCCTTTTGAATATGAAGCGGAATTGCAGGAAAAGTCAGCACGCCTGTCTGAATTAACAAAGATTTTGAACATTGAGCTTGCTCACCAAAAAACAGAATCAAAGCCCAAAACACATTACTTTGGTAAGGATAAAATCCTCGGCAGGAACAAATCTTCAAAGCAACTTCAGAATAAAACAGTTATGAAATCAGAACCTAAAAGGAGTGAACCTGAATTATGATAGTTTACGCACAAGGCGATATAACAAAATTTGATGTAGATGCTATTGTAAATGCATCCAACGGTTTTGGCTATATGGGAGGTAAAAGATGTGTTAAAGAATTACATAGAGGAGTTGCAGAGAGCATTCAATTTGCATCTCAAGGTGCTGTTGAACGGCTTGCAAGAGCAAAATGTAAGGCACACTCCTTTTTTGGTTATTCACCCGGAACTGTTTTTGTGACTGATGCTCCAAATCTTGGTTGTAGAAAAATAATACACGCAGTTACTATGCGTACTCCGGGTAGCAAAGCAAAAATCAAAAAAATTATGGAGCTGATTCTAAAGATAGTAGCGGTAGCTGAAGATTTAAATATGAAATCAATAGCCATTCCATTACTTGGGTGTGGAACAGGTGGACTTGACAGAAAAACCGTTCAAAATTTATTAGCTCATAATCTTATAAGTGACAAAGTGACTTTTTATATTGTTACTTCACTTTAAAATCAGAAATTCTTTTCTGAATTTCTTTTTAAAACACTTGTTTTTTCTTAGTTATAACATATAATAGTATTTGAACGATGTTGGTTACTCATCTTAGTGTTGTGCTTCGCTACCGTCTGACCACCATATCAGGAGAATGCGACAAAAAGTAACGATTTTGGGAGCAACTGCATTATATGCAGTTGCTCCCTTTTATTGAGGAATGAATAGCGTAGATAAATATTTTTTATTTAATTTAAAAAGCAGCCGTTCAGATGGCTCTGAACGGCTCTTTTTTGTTGTCCTTAAAACTTGCAAATTTGCCGATTTTGACATATTATAATATGTAAATTTGTCAGCTGATACGGTGATTCCAATTTTCGCCATTTTTACTCCTCCACATCATTTGCTTTTGCATTATTTGGTATATAGATGTTGTAAATTGTTTTGTCGTCATTAATCCACGATATATAAAAAACAGGGTTAACGCTATTTTCGTCGATGTGTGTCGAATATTTTTCAATTCTGGCATCTTCTGACTCAACATACTTTATATTCATCTTAACACTGTTCTTTGGCACTTCAATCGTTTCGTCAGAGGTATTGAAATAGTAATACTTATCATCTTCTAAATAATATGCTGTACTTGATATAGGGGTTATTTTGTCAGAACTTTCAAGCTCCATCTTGCCACCACTAATCATTGATGAGTATATTACACATCCCATAAAACAGATAAATACCAAATCAGTTATTATAATACTTGAGAGAAATATATCGTCTATGCAATTAACGGCTTTTGATAACTTTATTATTTTACTTTCATATTTATTGTTATTCTCATCGTCACACCAACATAATTTATCATACTTTCTCTGAATTAAGCTATAGACGATGAAAGAAAAAATCAGCAAGATTATGCTGATAATAAAGATAATAAAAAATAACATATTATTTTCACCTCATTCCATATCAACCTGAAAATCTGTTGTAATCGAGCCTTCAGGGATATAAATTTTATACTTTTCTCCTGTACCTGAAATTCTGAGCGACAAAAGAGGTTCAAAAGTAAGCGGATTTTCAGTTGCTTTTTCGTCAGCCGATTTTACTATAGTATCTATGTGCGGAGTATCCTTAGTATAGATTATTTCGCAATCGTCAGCCTTAATTTTGCTTGCTTTGTAACTACCTTTATCAGTTTTGTAGTAATAATAATAGTATTGCTCAGTATTTACTTCGCCACACCCAATAAAAAAACCACCTTGTAAATCACGATTGTCTTTAAAATTAACAATATTTTGACTGCTTTTTACTTCATCTGATAGTTTAATATCAATAATTGTGTATTTAAAAGATGATATAATTGTTACTACACACACTATATTAATCAGAAGTGCTGTTAATACAATTGCCAGTTTAATAAAACTCGGCTCTGAATGTAGCTCTGAATGTAACATTATAAAAAATACAAAAAAGAAAATTAAAGCGAGAATACAATTAATTATAACTAACATTTCTTACACTCCTCATCTGAACAAATATTCCCTGTAAATTTCTGTTCGGGCTGTCATTCGCAAGCCGTTAAGGAGCCTGCGATATTTTTCATTATTTCCTGTCTTTTTTGCAAGAATAATTTCTTCGTCCTGTGCTTCCCACTCGTGCAATGTGCTGTCAATAAGCTTGTTTGCCTTGTGGACTCTCTGCATTACTGTTCTGTACAGCTTTCCTGAGTCAATCAGCTTCTGAAGCTCATCCGTCCTGTGATTGTACAGAAATTCAAGGTATTCAGCCTCGTCCCACAACAAGCTTCTCATATTGTAGTTATTGGTTCTCTGATTGTAGCTGTAGTATTTGTATTCCTTTTCGTTACAGATATTGATTTTTTCTTCGACTGCATACAACGGAAGCTCTGTATCATTGAGCTTTGCTTTGCTCACATATGTCTTGTCGGAATCTATATCGCACATTCTTTCAAAAAATTCAATCGTCATAATTATTTCCTCCTAACAATTTTGGATAGTGCTTCTCTGCATCGGCTATACTCTTATACTTATCCGTTACAACCATTACGGATACTTCTTTTAAACCTTTGTCTTTAACTACAAGAGGTAAAGCCTTGTTGTAATTGAATATTTCTGATTTATCAAGGATTCTGCAAATATAGCAGATTCCTTTTTCTTTGTTTTCAGCAACTATATAGCCTGTACCGGTATCATATTCCGCATAATCGGTAAACAATACCGGCTGACCGCTTTTCTGAAATAATACCGCTTTAGTCATTGTTATCGCCTTTTTCTTTGCTTTTGAAAAACATATCAAGAGCTGCTGCAACTGTGTCGGCGATTTCCTCATTGCTAAGACCTGCAAAGTATTTCTTGTAGAGTGTTGGAGCGATAGACACCTTTTTATCGGGCTTTTTCTTTTTAGCGGATAAAACTTTCAGCATTTCATCGCCATCAAGTACACCGTCAGCTGACAAGATTCTTAAATCTCTTGCCTGAGCTTCTGATATTTTCATTAGCATATTATCGTCAGCAGAGTTAATCTCGAATAATTCCGACTGCTCATCTGCCGATAAATACGATAATTCTACACCTGCTCTGACGGCAAGCTGACCTTTATCAATCCAACCGAGAATACCGTCAGATAACTTGCTTATTCGCACAAGTCTTGCAATAGTATTCCGACTTAATCCGTACTCATCTGCAACCTTTTCACGGCTGTTGCCGGAAGAAGTTTCTTCGCCGTTAAGCACACGAATTTCATTGATGATGTCATTTCTCTTTCCCTGAGAAAACATTTCAGAATATCGTCTTGCAATAATTCTTGCCTGTTCAGATACTTTGAGGTCATTGAAACCTCTCTGAATAAGGTTGCTTTCATCAACATAAGTTTGAGCTTCCTCTTCTGTGAGTTGCTCTTTAATAATGGCCGGTATGGTTTCAAGACCTGCTATTTTAGAGCAATTCCACCGGTTATGACCGATTAAGATTTCGTATGTATCAGTTCCATCAGGATTTGGTCTGCAAATAATAGGTGTCATTACTCCGTTTTTGCGGATTGATTCAACCATATCATCCCTGCGTTCGCCGTCGTAAAGAGAAAACTGATGATTGTGAAACGGTACAAGCATATCAAGCGGTATTTGCTTTATTTGATTGTTTTGCGAGAGCATAGCTTCAAAATTAAAGCCTGTCATTGTAATACCTCCGAAATTTAATAAAGTTCAATGCTTTCATTGTTAGCTATAAAATGTTTTTTCATTTTCTCAAAGTTTGTCCAATATGGTAAATACACATTATAGCCAAACTTCTCTTTGAGTTCCTGCTTAGCTTTCTTGCTACGAGCTCCGTAAAGTTTGCAATCTTTTTCGGTAACTATCGACTGTCTCTTACAGCAACAAAATCGCCTGCGTTCTTCGCAGTCCTCCATAAGCCACTTGCCACGAAATTCATCGTTGATATAAACCATAATAACATTTTGAAATCTCGATTTTTGAGTAAGATTCAGAGATACTTTGTATCCGTCAATTTTGAGATGTACACACGGACTCCATACAGATGCAAGGGCTTCGTCAACTTTTTTCCACTCTTCTGCGGTCATTGTTATTCCTCCGTAATTTACGCACCGATTCTTTTCGACAATTCATCGGCACAAGCTATGTATTCCTCTCCGAGCTTACTGCCCTTAATCAAGCATAATGCTTTGTGCTGTTTTGTGCTTTCAACTGCTTGTGTAGCACGGTGTATCTGAATGCCGAAAAGAGTATCATTGTAGATACTTTCAAGCTGTTCAACAACACGCTTGCTTGCGTTGGTACGGTCAACCATTGTCGGCAGTACGCCGAGGATCTTTAAATCCGGATTGATTGTTTCCTGTATCTGTGTAATAACTCCTGTAAGCGTTTTAAGACCGCCAAAGGCAAAATCCTGTACCTGTACGGGTATAATTACTCCTGAGCTGGCAGTCAATGCGTTCATCAGCAACACCCCTAATGAGGGATTGCAGTCAATGATTACATAATCATACTGTTTAACTGTATCATCGTTCAGGATACGCTTGAGTATTGTTTCTCTTGACAAAACTCCTGAAAGGAATAAGTCTGCATTTGCAAGGTTAATATCACAAGGTATGTAATCAAGATTATTAACCTCGTTATGTCTGATGCAGTCTTTAGTTTCGACTGCCTTACTCATACCTACCTTGCCGATGAGAAGGTCACTCATTGTAGGATTGCCGTCTGTATTGTCGAAATCGGCATATTTGGATAAATCCGCCTGTGGGTCAAAGTCTATTGCAAGCACTTTGTTGTTTTTGAGGGCGAGAGCGGTTGCTATATTAAAAGCTGTTGTTGTCTTACCGACTCCGCCCTTCTGATTAGCTATTGAAATGATTTTGCACATAATTTATACCTCCGTTATCTTGATTTATCTGTTTGTTTTTCTTTGCTGACTGTATTTTTTTGAGAGATTATTTTAGCGTTATTCTTAATCTGCTTGCGAGAAATAGGAGCTTTTCCTTTAGTTCCGTTTTCTTGAGTTTCAACCGATTTAGACTGCAACTTTGATTTTTCAGGCTTTTGAAATATGTACATCAAATCGTGTTGTTCGCCTATATCTGTAACATCAAATTTCTTTACACATTTCCGTAGCCAAGGGAATGTTGTATCTAAATCTGTAACTATATTATATATATCCATATGAGAAAGTTTATTTCTTGAGATATAACCTGACCATTGTCTGTGTACAAAACCTCTTGACTTCAAGAAAGCACCTATTTGTTTATATGCTTTTAAGTGAGATAGAGGACGATTATTTAGATGGAGTGACTTTAATCGGTTAGTGTCTAAATCAAAATTAATTGCCTTTAAGCAACTTTTTTCAGGAAATGCCATAGTGACTCCTGTATTTGTTAATCTTATAAATTATATCTTCACAACTACCGCTTATAAGGTCATAAAATTTGAATTTTACAGCATATTTCTTAAACCACTCGTACTCATAAAGGTCAAATATTGTTCTGCCTAATGCACCGTAATCTCTGCTTCTGCCTTTATCGGTAAAAATCAGGTGGTAGGGTTTGTCTGTTTTTATTTCGGGTAAATCAAACCTCCTGAACATATTCCTGATGAATTCATACATTTCAGACAGCTCATAAATATCATCATTGATGACTTTCTCTTCGTCAATAACAATTTCAACCTTGTATTTAAATTTCATTTATATCACTCCTTAAAACGGTAAATCTTCGTCAGCACACAGTGCATCGTGTATCATCTGATACTCTTCCTGTTTCTTGTGGTCAGGGTCAAGCTTCGGTATTGGTTCGCTTTTGTCAACTCCTCTTTTGGTGTAACCGAGATAGTCAACTTGTTCAACAATGACTTCTACAATATTTCTGACAATATTCTCTTTGTCGATGTAGCTTCTCGTTTTAAGGTATCCTGTAACAGCAATCAAATCACCTTTGCCTTTATATTTGCAAAGATTTTCAGCCGTCTTGTTCCAAAAGACAAGGTGCAAATACTCTGCTTCATTACTGTAAATACTGTTAACAGCTAACACTACATTGCACAGAGCTTTGTTTGTTTCCTTTGTGTATTTGAGTTCAGGATTGGCAGTAAGTCTGCCGATAAGTTTTACTTCATTGCGAATCATAATTTTAACTCCTTTAAAAATATTTGTGTTTTGCAACTTATGCCCCGTTGGGGCACAAGTTAATTTTCAATTACTTTGTCATATAACGCAGCTTTTTTTACGAGCCTTTCAGATGTAACCATCATAAAAAATCTTACTGCATCGCTTGCGTTTTCAAAGTCTTTCGTGTGGTTCTCACCGTCAAGGTCTGTATATTCAACTACTCTTACTGTTTTCATCTTTGTTTTACCTCTCCTAAACTATTTCTGAATATATTATACATCATTTAGGGGTAATGTCAAGTGTAATTTTAAATTTTTTGTTCAAAAACGGCATTTTTTTCAATTCTTATTGACAATTTGTTTATACTTGATAAAATAATAGTAGTAGCAAAAGTATATCGAAAGGGATTGGTCTGATGGTTACAATTAAAGAATTCACCTGCGAACGATGCGGAAATAAATTTGAAACTGTTGCTAAACATGCTAAGTATTGTCCTGAGTGCAGAGAAATAAAGAAGCTCGAACGGATTCAGGCATACAAGAAAAAACAAAAAGCAGGAACGGCACGAAGAGTCGGCACGGAACAGATATGCCCGAACTGCGGAAAATCCTTCATTCTAAAATCCGGCAGTCAGAAAATCTGTGAGGAATGTGCAAAGAAGAGAGTTTATCCTAAAAATTCTACGGTAAAGCCGAAGGACTTATATGACATAATCCATATTTATGTGCCGAAGGGCGAGAAGGAAAAATTGCAGAATTGGGTCAAAGACAAAGGGTTAAATCTTAACAAGGCATATAATTATGCAATGCAATTATTTATGGAAGAGATTGACCGTGAAGAAGAAAAATATAAATAATAATTATTCCAAGCTTTTATTTTGTGACCTGTCATTGTTTCTGAGATAATCGTTAATGCTTTGACGGGCATATTCAATCTTTTTAAGCTCATCAATAATTGCCTTGTATTCTTCATTCATCTGCTGAACATCGGAAGTTAATTTTTTTCGTTTTTCTTCAAGAGTTGAAATTGTCGGCAATCTTCTGTCGGGATACAAACTTAATAATTTAGCAACTGCATCATCGTACTTATCAAGTGCGGTGATGTTTTCTTTTTTGTATTGTTTTTGATTTTTGGCAGTCATCAGATTTTTGTGATAAGGCTTGTACTTCTCATATGTCCTTATGAGCTTTATTACATCTGCAATATCGTTAATTTGGTTTTGAGTTCTGTTAAGTTTGGAAACAATAACCATTCTGTCATTGTATTTTTCTGCAGCTCTGTTTTCTATATCCGACTCACTTCTCATATTGTTTTCAGACAAAAAATTTATGAGCTTTGAAACCTCCTGCATATTCTTAATGTTCGCCCAATGCAATAATCCTTTGGAAGTCTGAAATACATCTGTGCTTGTATCAATAATTCGGGTTCTGTATGTTTTTCCGCTTTTACCGGTTTTTAAGAATTGATACTGCTCAATGCGTTTGCGTAATTGAGGTTCGTCATAATACCAACCAAGAGTGCGACCTCTTGAAAAACGCTGTTGTCCCTGCAAGCGAAATTTTATCTTTATGACATTTTCGGGAGTATAAATACATTCAACATTTTTCTTTTTAAGCTGTTCTAAAAAATCTTCAAAAGATGTCGATTGCATTATTGTTTCATCAATCACACATCTTAATTTTGACTTCCAAGATTTACCCAAATAATCCTGTTGCCATTCGTAGTAACATTTGCCCGGATTGATAGGTTTTTCAATTACAGATAAATTGTATTCTTTGCATAACTCATCATTTATTTCACGGAGTTTTTTCCAAGACTTACCGCCACGATTTTGCTGCCATTCAAAAGTACGGAAATTCTCAAAATTAATATTATTAAAAATTATGTGGTTGTGTATGTTGTCCTTATCCGTATGTGTCGCTACTATGTACTGATATTTATTTTCAAGCAAGCGTTCGGCGGTTTTTATTCCAATTTCAAGTGCTTGTTCAGGTGTAACTTCCTGTCCTTTAAACGATTGCTTAATATGTTGAGCGAGAACATCACCTTTGCCTGTTCCAAATTCTCTGATTGCCAAAAATTCCTGTTCTGCCGATTTGCCATCCTCGGTACAACCGTAGCAGTACACATATTTTTGATTTTCTGTTTTTTCCGGATTTAGAATGTAGTCAATTGCTACAGAGAGCGTAGTTTTGACTGAACCGAGTTTAGTGATTGCCATATTTCTTTTTGCACCTTCTTAATGTATTCGATGTCCTCATCGTAAAAGCGATTTGTTGAATTCACTCGTTTTGCAATCTGATTTATGTTAGTTCCTATTGTAGTAATGTTTTTTCGCAAATCGTCAAATTCTGAAAAATTCACATTGATGACAAATCCTTTTATTGCCTGTTTTCGCAAAAACGAACTTAGTGATTTTTCATTAGTGAGCGAAGCTCGTTTTTCTATAATTTTCAATTCTTCTTCAGAAACTCTTACGCTGATTCTGATAGTTTTGTTTTCAATATTTTTCATAAAAATGCCTTTCTGTAAAATTTTAATTTTCTAAAAAACGGGGTTTTAGGGGTATCCCTTAACAAGCAATTTTTCAAATTTTACGGATTTGAAAAATTGGCGGTTTGTGTCGAAATGTCCGACACACCGCAGTGCTTGCTATTAGACCTTCGGGGGTATTTTCCCTCTAAATAAAAATTGCAAAAATACCCTCTATATATATTCCGTAATTTTTGCAATTTCGCACCCCTGCTTTTAAAAAAATTTTTCATTTTTTAAATTTTTTCTGATTTTAGAACAGGGTAAAATTAAAAAAAGATTTTTCTTGCAGAAGAAAAATCTTGAAAACGCTAATATATTGTGATAATATGTTTATATCAATAGTTGTCTGTTCAGTCGTTAAAAGAACGGAGTGTTTTTTTAATGACGATGAACAGCACGCACCTTGAAAATTCAAAAAATTTAAAAAGTGATAATCAGCTCATTTTGCTTAAAGCTTATAAGCGAAAAACTGCTCGACAGGAAAAATGGATGTTTTTCGAAAAAGCTTATGATAAGAACAAACACAAAAAGCGAATTGAGTCGCTGAGCGATTATAACGATAAGTCGGATGTATATATTGATACTGAATCTGACATAGTGAAAACTTTATCAGCTCAGGAGTTGCACAAATGCTTGCTTGTGGCTTTAGATGAATTGACCGACCTTGAAAGACTGATTATTGATGAGGTGTTTTTTTCTCCTGATAAACGCCCCTCACTCGAAGAGCTTGGAAACAAGCATAATATTTCAAGACAGGCGTATTCTCGTAAGCTCAATCGCACATTGCACAAATTACGCATACTTATAGAGCAAGATATCACAGAATACTAAAAAAATTAAAAATTTTTTAAATTTTTTTGGATTTTAGGGGTGCGAAAACCCGTTTTTTACGGAATATATATAGAGGAAAAAATCCTCACGAAGTCTTGACTTGATTTTGCAATGTGATATTATGGAGGTAAATCAATTGTTGCCTGCGTAAAAGGAGAATAACAGATATGCAGGAAAACAAACAAAATTTACGATTTACAGCCCTGTATTGCCGCCTATCGTCTGATGACGAGTTAAAAGGCGACAGCAACAGTATTATACATCAAAAGCAAATCCTTCAGGACTATGCACTTAAACACAGCTTGACGCCGACAGAGATTTATGTTGACGATGGCTTTACGGGAACAAATTTTGACAGACCGGATTTTAAAAGACTTCTTTCCGATGTTGAAAACGATTTAGTCAAAACAGTTATAGTAAAGGACTTATCAAGATTGGGCAGAAACTATCTTAAGGTTGGGTACTACACAGAAGTATTATTCCCGGAAAAAGGTGTCCGCTTTATTTCTATTGCAGACAACCTTGACACATCGGTCAATGATGAATTAAACGATTTTATCCCATTTAAAAACATTATGAATGAATGGTATGCCAAAGATTTGGCGAGGAAGCAAAGAGCTGTAGTTAAGAGCAAAGGCAACTCAGGTATACGATTGGCAACTCGTCCGCTTTACGGTTACAAAAAAGCCGAAAACGGCGATTGGTTAATTGATGAGCCGACAGCTGCCGTTGTGCAAAAAATATTTGACTTGTACCTAAAAGGTTACGGTCCGGCAAGTATTGCAAATTATCTTTTTGCGAACAAAGTTAAAATACCATCGACAATTGGATTGCCAAAACTCAATCCGGAGCAAAATCCATATCGTTGGTCTAAAGATACCATTGCAAAAATTTTGACTTATCAAGATTACTGCGGCGATATGATTAACTTCAAGCGTTCGGAGGTTGACAGTCTTGTAATATTCCCTGACAGACAAGAGCCGATTATAAGTCGAGAGATTTTTGCTGAAGCACAGAAATTACGATTAGACAGAAAACCAGTTAGACACGATTACAGCGAACCGGTGCTTTTTTCTGACTTGTTATTATGTGCCGACTGCAAAAGTCGAATGTATGCACAACGCCGTTACCACGGAACAACTTCTTATTCTTGTTCAAAAGCAAGAAAAACGCAAGGTTGCACCTCGCACTATATTAATGAAAACAAACTTATTGATTGTGTCAAAAGCGACATTAACAAGCTCATTAAAAACAAAGGGATTGTTATAAAACTCGCAAAAGAGAAAATGCACATTGACACCAAAACGGCACAATGTGCAAATTCTCAAAATCTTAAAAATGCGAAAAAACGCATTTTGCAAATTGACACAATTCTCAAAAATTTGTATGAAGATAAAGTGCTTGGAAACATAAATCTCGCAACTTTCAAAAAGTTGGAATCTGATTATTTACGAGAGCAAGCAGAACTCAATAAAGTCATTTTTGAGCAATCTAAAATTAAGGTTAATCTTGAAAATCGCTCTAAATCAATTTGTGGATTTTTGAAAAAACTCGAATCTTATAATAATCCCGTTTCAGAGTTATCAAAAGATTTGTTGATTGACTTAATTGACAAAATTGAGATTTGCGAAGCTACGAAAAACGGTAACGAACGCAGTCAACAAGTACATATTTATTACAAAGAGATTGGCAAAATCAACCTTGAGTAAATTTTGTACCCAAACAGTAACGCCCTAAAGGAAGCACATTTATGTGCAACGCATTGCGACTATATTTCAGACGGGAGAACGAGGTTCGCCGCTACAAAACAATACACCGCTTTCTTCACATCAAAACATATGTGTGTGAACATTAAATTTCATCAAGACGGGCGTCCAATGAACGCCCCTACGGAATTGTGCAAACGGTTGCTATACTACGCTCGGGCATGATATGTTTTTTGATATTACAAACTGTCTACACGAATTAGGAACGGCGGCTCGCCGTGCTACAAAATTGCAAACAATTACAATGTCATATACACTAATTGGAGTATCTATATGTTTAATATAACCGAACTTTTAAAAAACGAAATATCCGTATGGGAACGACTGAAAAATTGCGGAAAGCCTGTTGTGCTTTACGGAATGGGTGACGGTGCGGACAAGGTTCTTGCCGCATTTGACCGATACGGAATCAAAGCGTCTGCCGTTATTGCAAGTGATGATTTTGTGCGTGGGCAGAAATTCCACGATTTCACGGTAAAGAAGCTTTCCGATATTGAAACCGAATTCGGCGACATTATAATCGCCCTCTGCTTTGCAAGCCAGCTCCCCGATGTTATGTCACACATAACGAAAATTTCCGAAAAATACGAAACGCTTGTCCCCTCCGTTCCCGTTTTTGGAAACAAACTTTTTGACAATGATTTTATTACCGAAAATAAAGAGCTAATTGAAAGTGCATACAGTCTGCTTGCCGATGACCTTTCAAAAAAGGTTTACGAAAACATTCTGAAATTCTACTACACAGGCAGAATTGACCTCCTCCCCCCTGTCACAACCGACAAGGACGAGGCTTTCGGCAATATTCTGAATCTCGGTGAAAACGAAAGCTATGTTGACCTCGGCGCATACAACGGCGACACGATTGACGAATTTCTGCACTACACAAACGGCAGTTACAAGCGTATAATCGCATTTGAACCTAACGCAAAGAATTTTGAAAAGCTGAAACTTCATTGCAAGGGCATGGCGAAAGTGTCGCTTTGGCAACTCGGCTCATACAGTAAAAACACGGAGCTTATATTCAACAACAAGGCCGGTCGCAACAGCGCAATTGCCGACAAAGGCGTTGCAACAAAGGTTGCGACTGTTGATACGATTCTCTGCGGAATGGCGGCAGGCTACATTAAAGGCGATGTTGAGGGGGCGGATATGGAAACCCTTATCGGTATGCAGAAAACAATGGAAAATTGCAAACCAAAGCTGAATTTTTCGGCATACCACAGATTTGAGGATATTTTCCGCCTTGCACTATACATTCACAGCGTGAATCCCGACTACAAAATTTTTCTCCGCCACCACCCATATATTCCGGCATGGGATACGAATTTATATTGTATATAATTTGCCGACGGTAAGTCGCCGTATGGGTTTTATACAAAACAAAAATGCATCAGACCTTTTCGGGATCTGATGCATTTTTTTAATAATTTCAGTTATGTCTTTTCATTCGCTTACGAACAAGTGACGAACACCGCTAAATTATAATCAATGATTATTTATTAGATACTTTAAGTGCTCCTGTTGTCTTGTCGAAGCTGAATGTATATGTACCGCCTGATGCGATAAGTGTTACATTAGCTGAGTAAGAGCTCTTGAGTGTCTTTGCACCGCTGTCAACAATCTTTGAACCGATTGTGTATGCTGTACCGTAGTTATAAATCTTGAATGAGTATGTACCCTCACTAAGCTTTACTGTACCCTTTGCAACATTGCTTTCGCCGCCCTTGTCATCAAGTACGAGGTTGATGTCGCCCGATACATGAACATCATCAGCTTTTTCATCCTTTGCAGGAACATAACCTACAACGAGTTTCTTTGTTTTTGTGTTGAGTGTGAATGTGTATGTACCGCCTGTTGCGTTGAGTGTGAGGTAGCTTGAATACTTGCTGTTGAGTGAAAGTGAATTTCCGTTTGTTGTGTTGTTGATTACCTTGTTGTAACCGTAAACCACATCACCTGAAGAAAGCTTGAACTTGTATGTACCTGCTGCAAGATATGTTGAACCAACTGCAATAGTCTTGCCCTTTACAGGTGAAAGAATTGTGTTGAGGTCGCCGATGAGGTAATCATTCGGAAGGTTATTGTCATACTTAACAACGAGTGTGTTTGTCTTTGTGTTAACCTGGAATGTGTATGTACCGCCCGTTGCAACGAGTGTTGCGCTGCTCTTGAACTTCTTGTTGAATGTAAGACCCTTTGTCGTGTCTGTAAATGTCTTAGAGTAACCGAGAAGTGTGCCGTAGTTGTCAAGCTTGAATGTGTATGTACCCTTCTGAAGAGCGATTTTTCCGCCTACTTTATCTGTACCGATTGATGTAAGCTTAAGCTTGATGTTGTCGCCGTATACATAGTAGCCGTCTGTAGGAACATCCGAAGGAGCAACTGTTGTCGGCTGTGTTGCCGGCTGTGTTGCTGTTGTGGGCTGTGTTGCCGGCTGTGTTGCTGTTGTCGGCTGTGTTGCTGTTGTGGGCTGTGTTACAGTTGTAGGCTCTGTTGCTGTTGTAGGCTGAGGAGCTGTTGTTGGCTCTTCGCCCTGAACGAGAACTGCATTTGCAGTAAATACAGCACCTGCTACTTTGTTAGCACTATTGTCAATATAATCGATGTCCTTCTTTTCGCTTTCGAAGAGCTCCTTATATGTATCAGCCTCTGTACCTGTAAGATAATCAACATTGAGATTTACTGTTGTGTCACCGCTGCCTACAACATCAAATGTAAATGTGCAATAAACATTCTCTGACTTGAAGTTGAAAAGATCAAGGCTTGAGCAGGTGAAGAGAACCTGATTTGTAAGGCTTGGATTCCAAACGATGCTTCTCTGGAATACAGGGAAAACCTTTTCCCTTGTATTTGTTGATGCAAGCTTGAGAACCTTGCTGTCGTATGTAAGACTGCTCTGTGCATTAACGATCATGTGATCTGCCTTGAGAAGGTAAGTAACAACAACCTGCTCTGTCTGTGCATTGTAATCATACGAAACAGGATCTGCCACATTTGATGTAACATTGATCTTGTTGCCTGCACTTGTTTCTTCGCTTGTTTCGGCAGCACTTGCTGAGAAAGGCAGAGCTGTGAACATGCACAGCACCATCATTACCGCAAGAACCACAGAAAGCTTTTTCTGAATTTTTTTCATACTTGCTGCTCCTTTAATAAAATAAAATTACCGTTCGCCACAGTTTTGTGGCAATACTTCTAAGCTTCGGAAACTTAAACAGTACAAAATTTCCGAGAACAATTAAATTATAGCACATTTAAGTTGTTCGGGCAATGAATCTGTTATTCTTTCAGCGAAAATGTTTTAGCTAGAAATCTGTGCAAAATAACGGTGAAATTGTTGCATTGTACAAATTTTCGTGCTTATTATTGTGTATATTGCCTTTTTATTGACCGTTTTTACATATATTGACAATTACAATATAAGAATTTTCAGTGTTTTACGCCTGTTCATTTCATATAAAAAACAAAAGCCCGAATTCGAGAAATATCGGATTCGGGCTTGCTTATTATCAGAATTTATCAGAATGATTTAAAAAGCTCAATTGCTTTTGCGGGATCTGCGGCTCTGAAAACAGCTGTTCCCGCAACGCACACATCAACGCCTGCCTCTGATGCCTGCTCAATGGTATCTCTGCCGATTCCGCCGTCAGCCTCAATAAGGATATTGTTCAGACCTCTGCGTTGGCATTCCCTCTTGATTTCCTTAACCTTCGGCATCATCTCGGGCATAAAGCTCTGTCCGCCAAAGCCAGGTTCAACCGTCATAACGAGTACAAGGTCAAGCTTTTCAAGATACGGAAATACTGTCCAAGCAGGAGTGTTTGGCTTTAAAACAAGTCCGGGTTTGATTCCTCTTGACTTGATTTTCGCAATTGTATCATCAATGTCAGAGTCGCATTCAACATGGAAGGTGATGATATCCGCACCTGCATCGGCAAAATCGTCAATATATTTAAGCGGATCGCTTATCATAAGGTGAACATCAAACGGGCGGTTTGAGAACTTTCTTACCGCCTTGATTACGGGAGCGCCAAAGGTTATGTTCGGAACAAAGTGACCGTCCATAACATCAAGATGCATCCAATCGGCACCCGCCAGATCCATTCTTTCAATTTCTTCACCCATTTTTGAAAAGTCACAAGACAAAAGTGACGGAGCTATTTTCATATTTTACATCCTTTCCTACGGTTTTTGGACAGCCGGAGCAAAAACAGCGGCGGCGCCCCAGAACAACGCATAAATCAATACTTCAAGCGAACCCATAACCTGTACACCGGCATAAAGCGAAAGTGTTGACGCAACGAGCAATCCGAAAATTACGGCAATCAGCTGAATTATGATTGAAAGCGAAATATTGTGCTTGATTTTTACGCAACCCGTAACTGCACGGGCAAGCGATGCGGCTTTGCCGTTTGTAATGAGATATGAACGGGAGGTTTCCTCAACCGTATCCTCAGCCTCCCTGAGAACATTTCCGAGTCCTGTCGGAAGCACCTTGATACTGCGGTAGAACAAATCGTAGAGTTTTGCAACAAGGTCATTTGTAACATTATAATCGGTTGTTCTGATGAGAAAGCTTATGCCGTTGGTTTCGGCTCTCTGCATTTCAGCCTTGAGCTGAGCGTCGGGAGTGTATCTTGTAACAAACATTGCAACAAGTCTGCCTGCTCTTGACAGATATGTGACCTGTCTGCCCTGAGAAGTATATTTCTCCTCATATTCCATATTCGGAACTTCCACGCTGTACTTTTCCATAAGCGTGCGTGAACCCACAAGGATTCTTTCACTCTTAATCCATCCCACAAGTCCGATTTCGTCCTCATAAAGAACGCTTTCAACCTCGGGAAGTGTTTCCTCGGTTTCTGCAACTACCGAATCAAAAGCATTTGCAATCGGATTCTGAGCCTCTTTAAGAATTGCAATTCCGCAGAGAAGAGATTCATCAATGCTGTAATCCTCAAAGGTTTTGATGCCCTCAAGCGAGATTGACTCGGCAGGGAACAATTCATTTGCATCTATCATTATAGCCGTACTGTCGCAGAACTGCTTTACCGACGGATAACCCGAAAGCATTGAGCCGTAGGAGAGCAGAGTTTTGCAGAGCTTTCTCACGGGGGCATTAACAGAAAGAAGTGTTGCCACAGGCACAGACACCGCCGTAATAAGCGCAAATGCATTCAAAGCGTCTGCAAATGACAGCTTAACAACACCGTACATTACCGCAATGATTATTGATGCAATTGTTGTTATCGGGGCAAGCTTTGACGCCAAATCCTCGCTCGGATCGGGTGCATAAGATATTTTGAGAAAGTTTGACGGAAATTCGGTCTTATGCTGATAGGCAATTATCGGACGGTCGGCGGCAGTACCGCTCATCATCTGCATTGCAACAGACTCGTTGTTGTAAATTTTTGACGCATATTTCTGTCCCTTTGACGAAACAAACTTAAAATTGTCCTTTACACGAAGAACCATATAAAGTTTTCCCACATTATTTGCAAAGAACGCAAGCATAGGAATTACCGTGTAGTAGTTCACATGAAATCCGTTCAAATCGCCAAGGCAGAAGAATGACACAATTATCTGAACCATTCCTGCCGCACCTGCAACGGCAACGGCTGTATCGGAATTACCTTTGATATGCACAAGCGGCGAAAGTCCGCTGAGCATTGCCACACGGTTCAGCACAAGCGACGCCGCCATAAGAATAAACAGCAAAATTGCGTATGCCGCCGGTGCAAAAGGAACTGCCGAACATATTGCACTCGGAAAAATTCTTGTAACGATTGTGAGAACAACCACAACTGCGGCAATTATTCCCGACAACAGACTTCTCATAAAGAGCTTTCTTATATTATGATTCAGCTCATAGAGAATACTTTTTTCGTCCTCCTCGCCTGTATAATCCTCAACAGGCTTTGAATTTTCCTCTTTTACGGTATCGTTATCGTCGGATTCATCCTTTGAAAAGATTCCGACAAGGGCAGAAATAACCTTTTCGCCTATAGGGCGGTTATCCTTATGCTTTTCCTCGGTCGGGGTGATCTCCTCATCAACGATTGTCGGCTCGGGACGAAGCACATGAGCGATTACCGAAGGATTCTTTGAACGCACATACTCCTCATACTCATTCGCTACAACCTCGGAAAATCTGCCTGCCTTGACATTTAGAATATTTCTCGGTTCATCGGGACGATACACGGGAACTTTTGCAACCACCTTGCGAGGCGGTTTTTCTGTATTCGGAAACTGATGAACGGGAGTCTGCGAAGCCTCTTTCTTTTCTTTGGTTTCGGTCTTTTCCTTTGGCTTATCCTCGGGAATGTCAATATCTATGGTATGGTAGCTTTTAATTTCAGCCTCGTCACGAAACTGGTCAACCTCTCCGAGCACTTCGCCCGAAAATTCTGTATTTTCATCATACTCAGGTGTGAGGGTAACTATCTTATTTTCTTCCTCGGCGGCTTTTTTCTTTGCCTCCTCATACTCACGCTTAGCTTTTTCGGCTTTTTCCGCAGCCTTTTTTTCAGCCTCTGCTTTAAGCTGTTCGGGAGTTACAAGGTCATCATCATTTCCGTCCATTATAAGCTCTGCCTGCATTGTGGCGGCAGTCTTATCCCCGACTATTGAGTTTGAAGTATCAGGTTCGGATTCATCAAGCGGATTTGTATTTTTTAACCTCGGCTTTTTATCGGCATTGCTGAAAATCTCTTCAATCTTCGGCTTTGCACGGTATTTCTGTGCCGTCTGCTCCATTCGCTCCTGATCGGCAAGATAGTGGGTTTCTTCGAGTATGCTCTCGATTTCAAGCTCTTTAAGCCTGTCCTTGTCCATATCAGCCAAAGCATTCACTCCTTTTTATTTACTCTCGGGCAGATAGTTTAGGTTTATCGGAAACTATGCCACCCGAGCGGTACTCTCTGTTTTTACAATCTTTGACATTTAAACACACAACTTTGATAACATCAAATGATTTTATTTAAACATAATATTTCATCAATGTGGGCGTCCGATGAACGCCCCTACATACTTTCATAAATTTTACATTTTCAATTTTCAATTTGACATCAGCGGTTTTTCATCGCTTTGTACATCAAAATTCCTGCGGCAACCGACGCATTAAGGGAATTTATCTGACCTTTCATGGGCAATGACGCTATTACATCGCACTTTTCACGGACAAGTCTTGAAATGCCCTTACCTTCGTTGCCGATAACAATTGCACACGCACCCGAAAAATCACACTCGTCATAATCCGTGCCGTCCATATCTGCGCCGTAAACCCACACGCCTTTTTCTTTGAGCTCATCAAGTGTAACCGCAATATTGGTCACCCTTGCAACACGCATATATTCAATTGCGCCTGCAGACGCTTTGGCAACCGTGTAGCTTAAACCGGCACTTCTGCGTTTCGGAATAATAATTCCGTGAACTCCGGCACATTCTGCGGTTCTGATTATTGCACCGAGATTATGCGGATCCTCAACCTCATCAAGCACAACAACAAACGGAGCTTCGCCCCTGCTTTCGGCATATTCGAGGATATCGTCAACCGTTGAATAATCCTTTGCCGCTGCAAATGCTACAATACCCTGATGAGTTGCGCCGCCGCTCACATAATCAAGCTTTGTGCGGTCAACTTCCTTAACGGGAATTTTCTTGTCACGGGCTTTTGCGAGGATTCCCACAATCGCACCGCTCTTTTCACCCTTTGCAACAAGAATTTTGTCAATCGGGCGGTTACTGCGAACAGCCTCACTTACAGGATTTCGCCCTGCAATCACATCAGGCTTTTGTTCTGTATTTTCAAATCTTTCGTTTTTCATCATAATCAGCCTTATTCGGTTTCCTTTTTATTTTTTGTGTCTGCATGGGACACACCACTTCATTTTGCTATCTATTATAACATAACAATTCAAATTATTAAATACTTTTAAGCCATTTGTTTTTAAAAACTCAAACTCTGTACAATGTATCAAGAGCAATCGCTCCGGAGTCGATGTATTCGGGAATTATGCCGTACATTCCCGTTTGTATATCCTCAAAAAGTATCATATGCGGTGGAAACACGGTAAAACTGCAGTACACGGCAATCAAAAGCAACATCATAAACACGCAGGGCAAAAAAAGCTGTTCAATTTTTCTTTCACCGTATTCAAGCCTTGCGCTGAGTGCAAACGCAGAAAAACACACGGCAATTGCACAAATGAACCTTGGCAGACCTGCACTTTCAACACCGAGTGCATAGATTAGCAGATATGTTGCAAGACAGAATATTCCGACAAACCACAGCGAAATTATTCTTGACACGGCAAAGCGATGGAAGCCCGAGCGTTTTCCGATTGCCTCAACAAGACTCCACACAAGGTAGGAAAGCATAACAACCTTGGTCTGCTCCCACATACTGCCGCTTACGGCACCGAAAAATATGCCGAGCAACGCACCGTTTGTCAGCGAATAAAGATTTTTGAACACAATTATCATCAGCGGAACAATGACAAGCCCCCAAAGTCTTATTTTCACGGTTTCCTTTTTCATAAAACACACCTCGCCGATGTATTTTATGAGCAGAGATTGTCATATATTACCTTGCCACAATTTGAATCGCAGAAAAAAATGTTTTTTTGAATCACGAATTTGCGATTTATTTTTCTAAATTTGCACTTATACATTCTGTATAACTCAACATTTTAAACATCAATGTGGAAAACTATGTTGAAAGTGTTGAAAGTGATGTTAAAAAATCCCGATACTACACGAAATTTACAAAGTTGTAACTTTTAACATTAAAAAAATAGGTTTTCCACATTTTTGGATACAGGATTGTAACGGGGAAATTAGATTACATTCTGTATAATCCACATGTCAAGTGGTATTTTTTGTTTTTTTCAACATTTTTGATTTACAGAAAATGTTTTATAAAATCAAAAAAACAGGCACACCGCCGTGTACCTGTAAATTTCGTGTTAAATTGTCGGCTTTTAGTTTCTGAGAAGATGAATCGCCGTTTCAGCTTTCTCAATAATCCTCAAATCATTATCATAGGAGCACATTTTTCGTGCCTGTTGCAAATCAACCCAAATATAACTGTCAATTTCCTCCTCCTGAATTTTGACATTATCCGTAAATGCCTGTGCAAGGAAAAAGACAACCCGTTTGCGAATTTTACCGAAAGGACAGTATTCGCTGATTTCACGAAAGCCCTTTTCAATCACGACATCAAGACCTGTTTCCTCTTTAATTTCACGGATTGCTGTCTGATGTTCGTTTTCACCGTCTTCAATATGTCCCTTCGGAAAGCTCCAATATCTGCCGTTGCTGTTCTTTACAAGCAGAATTTTCGTGTTCTGTCTGCTTTTGTAGAAGATAACCGCACCGCACGACTTTTCGTAAAGGCACACAATGCTTTTCAGCTTAATATTTTTCAGTTTTGAAAGCACCTGTCGCAGTTCGGGCTCATAAAACACCTCACCGTATTGTGAGATTATCGGACGCTCGCCGTCAAGACCGTCAAATTCGGCAACGGCAACCACAATGCCCTCAAAATATTCTGTTACGGGCTTGTGCGAAACCACATACGCACTTTTACAGCGTCCTGAAACGGAGGTAATTTGTGCCGAATACAGCTTATCGCTTATTTTTCCGAACACGCTCACCTTCACGCTGTCTGCTATCATCGGCATACACCTCCTTACAAGAATTTACCCGATATGATATCAGTTAAAAAGTCCGCTCATACTGTCAAGCTGAACCTGAGTGTTGGCACTCATTACACCGTTTATAAAAAGCACCTCGTCAATTCCGTTGGTTTTGCAGTAATTAACAAGATTCTGTTTGAAATATCTGAAATCGATAACATGAACTTCTTCGTAGTTATTGGTGAGATACGGAACAAAAGCGTTGCCGTAGCTTTCCTTTACAACGGCAATCTTCTTGCCTGCCGCCGCATTTTCCGAAGCTGATTTCAGAACCGTGAGAGCATTATCACCCATAATAAACACACCGTAGGTGTTTGAACCGCCCTCTGCGGCTTCATAGTAGGGACTGTCATAGCTTGCGGAAGAACCGTCTGCCTGTGTGATATCCATTGTCACATTATAAGGGAACTTCCAATAACTTACCGTATCGCTGTCAAGTCCGTCTGCCGAGTTGGTAAACGAGCCTGTAAAGCCGTCAATTTTCTGTTCCTTGCAATCATCAAGCGAAAGAACGGGCAAATCTTTTGTATCGGCAAATGCTGTGTAAGCATAGTAAGCGCCGAGGCCTGTCCAATGGTGGTCGCTCTTAAAGTAGATGTAATCCGTATTATGTTCCGCAAGACGGTTGTAGCAGTTAATCGGAGTTACCTTATCGGAAAGAGCCGCATAAGCCGCCTTGATGTTGTCAGCCTGTGAGGTTGACGGAGCGTCGCTGTCTTTAAGTCTTTGAGGGAGTCCCATTTCGGTATGGTTAGGAACAATCATATCATAAACCTTTACGGAGCTGCCGAACTTGTCTGCAAAGCCGTTGATTGTCTGAGCATAGTTCTGCGCTCTTGCATCATCACTGCTGAACAATTCGTAGCCTGTTTTGTTCCACACATAAATGCTGTATGAAAGAGTTCCGTTTTTATTGTCGTCCTTTATGCTCGGTGTCATAAAGTATGTAGGAGAAAGCTCGTCTGCTTTGTTAGCAGTCGAAGATTTTGCGGTTTCATCGGGAGATGCCGTTGTACCCACTGTTCCCGTGGGAACGCTTGCAAGGGCATCTTCCTTTGAACAACCCTTAAAAATTGAAGTTATAATAAAAATAATAACAAACAGAATTATCAATGCGCTCGCAACGATAATAATTCTGTTTCTGGTTCTTCTTTTGTTTCTTCTTTTTACAGGTCTTCTGACGGGACGCTGTGATGACGGTCTTGCGGCATAGCTTGCAGGACGGCGCTGTTGCTGTCTGCGACGATATTCACGGGAATCAATGCTGTCATCGAAATTATCAAGATCAAAATAATCGTAATCGTTTCTTCTGCTCATAGTGTTACTCTCCCAAACCGAAGAATTTTAAATTCAATTTGAATTCAATGAATTATATAAGTGTATTAATTACTCGCAGTGTACTCCTGTTTGAATCAAAGCAAGCCTTGCTCTGACCGTAAGGACATTATCATTTAGATTATACAACAGAAACTCATCAAAAACAATACAAAAAGCACAAAAAATACAATTTCCGTGAATTAACATTTACAAACACAAAATAATAAATTACACATTTTTTGAATAAAATCGCAGTAAAAACAGTCAAATTTCTTGAACATATATGCAATTCATGATAGAATTACAAGGTATGGAATTTTAAAAAATCCTTATCATCTTAAAAGGAGATATTTTTATGGAATACAGGTTTTCCGACAGGGTTTCAAGCCTGAAGCCGAGTGCTATCAGAGAAATTTTTAAATATGCCGCCGATCCGAGCGTTGTGTCGCTTTCGGCAGGAAACCCGTCGCCCGATGCATTTCCTGTAAAGGAGATTGCGGAAATCTCGGCAAAGGTTTTTGCAGAAGATCCGATTTCGGTTTTACAGTACAGCGTTTCGGAGGGTTACACTCCGCTGAGAAAGCACCTTACGGAATATATGAAAAAGGAGCATAACACAGGCTCTGACAATGACGACATTCTCATCACAACAGGCGCACAGCAGATTATGGATTTATGCTCAAAGGCTCTTGTAAACGAAGGCGATGTTGTAATCTGCGAGGCACCGTCATTCATCGGCTCGCTCAACACATTCAGAAGCTACAACGCAAAGCTTGCAGGTGTTCCCGTTGAACCTGACGGTATGAGCACAGAAAAGCTTGAAGAGGCTTTAAAAGCCAATCCGAACGCAAAGCTTATTTACACAATTCCGAATTTTCAAAATCCTTCGGGTGTTACAATGAGCCTTGAAAAGCGTAAGAAGGTTTATGAGCTTGCCAAAAAATACGGTGTTCTCATCATTGAGGACAACCCGTACGGCGACCTGCGTTACAGCGGTGAATATGTTCCGAACATAAAAAGCTTTGATACGGACGGAATTGTAATCTATGCCGGTTCATTCTCAAAGGTAATTTCACCGGGTATGCGTGTTGCTTACACAATTGCGCCAAAGCCGATTTTTCAAAAGCTTGTTGTGTGCAAACAGGGCAACGATGTACACACAAACATCTGGTCACAATATGTATGCGATGAATTTATCACAAAGTATGACTTCAACGCTCACCTTGCAAAGCTTCGTGAAATCTACACAAAGAAAGCGAACTTCTGCATGGAGCTTCTTGACAAATACTGCGCACCGAAAATCACATATCATAAAATTGACGGCGGTCTTTTCATTTGGTGTGACTTGCCCGAGGATATTGATATGCCGAATTTCTGCAAAGAACTCGTTCTCAAAAAGGTTTGCGTAGTTCCGGGCAACGCATTTTTAACTGACGAAAACGAAACCTGTCACAGCTTCAGAATAAACTTTTCAACACCGACTGACGAACAGCTTGAAAGAGGAATAAAAATCCTCGGCGAGTATGCAAACAGTCTTTAATCACGGAGGGGAATAATGGAAAATCAGACAAAAAAAGAGGTTGTGTTCAGCGCAATACAGCCCAGCGGAACAATTACACTCGGAAACTATCTCGGTGCGGTTCGCAACTGGGTTACAATGCAGAACGAATACGACTGCATTTACGCTCTTGCAGATTTGCACACAATCACGGTAAGACAAACTCCTGCCGTTATGCGTAAGAATATAATTGATGCTTATGCTTCAATTATGGCTTGCGGTATTGATGTTGAAAAAAGTCTTTTCTTCATTCAGAGTCATGTTCACACTCACGCAGAGCTTGCGTGGGCGCTCAACTGTTACACACAGTTCGGCGAGCTTTCAAGAATGACGCAGTTCAAGGACAAGTCTGCAAAGCACGCCGACAACATCAACGCAGGTCTTTTCACATATCCCGTACTCATGGCTGCCGACATTCTTCTCTATCAGGCTGACAAAGTGCCTGTCGGTGCAGACCAGAAACAGCACATTGAAATTACAAGAAACATTGCAGAGCGTTTTAACGGCATTTACGGCAATGTGTTCAAGATTCCGGACGGTTTCATCCCAAAGAACGGTGCAAGGGTTATGAGTCTTCAGGACCCGACAAGAAAGATGAGCAAGTCCGATGAAAATGTCAACGGCTGTGTACATCTTCTTGATGCACCCGAGGTTATAATGAAGAAGTTCAAGAGAGCCGTTACGGACAGCGAGGCAAAGGTTCGCTATGCGGAGGGCAAAGACGGCGTAAATAACCTTATGGCAATTTACAGCGCAGTTACAGGTCTTTCATACGAGCAGATTGAAAAGGATTTTGACGGCAAAGGCTACGGCGACTTCAAGACAGCTGTAGGCGAGGCAGTTGTTGAAGAACTTCGTCCGATTCGTGAACGCTACGAAAAGCTTGTTGCAGACAAGGCATATCTTGAAAGCTGTTACAGAAAAGCCGATGAAATTGCCCTTAAAATCAGCAGCCGCACAATGGGCAAGGTTATGAAGAAAATCGGTTTTATTTAAACCCGAACAGGAATTTTCTCTATGACAAAAGCAGAAAGCAAAGTCATTGACTTTATAAAAAAACACATTCTTTTATTTTTACTCGTTGCGGTAACGATTATTGCAATTTTCCTCAGAGCCTGCGGAATGGATTTTCAAAGCGATGATTTCAACAGCTTTTTAAATTCGTGGTGGAGCATAATCAAGCTGAATGATTTTACGGGGCTTGCAACTCAGGTGGGCAACTACAACATTCCGTATCAAGTCATAATCTATCTTATGACTCTTTTGCCGCTAAATGCTCTGTATGCGTACAAAATCGTATCAATAATATTCGATTTTGTACTTGCAATTTCAACAGCAATGCTTGTTTATTCGTTTGCAAAGAATAACCGACGGCTCAAAGCGATACTCACCTACTCAGCCGTACTTCTTTCGGCAACGGTGATTTTTAACTCATCGTTTTGGGCGCAGTGCGATTCAATTTACACCTCGTTTATAATCCTTGCAATCCTGTTTTTGCACAAAGATAAGCCGATTGCATCGTTTGTGTTCATCGGCATTGCGTTTGCATTCAAGCTGCAAACCGTATTCATCATTCCTGTTCTGCTTTATTACTGGATTTCGACAAAGAAAATTTCAATTCTGCATTTCTTTATAATCCCTGCACTTGATGTGATAATGTGCCTGCCTGCAATTATTATGGGTAGACCGTTTATCGATATCATCACAATCTACGCTGAACAGACCGACTACGGAAAGCTTATTCAGATGAACTGTCCGAACTTTTACGCACTCATATGTGACGGAAACGATATGACATATTATTATCTGTTCAAGCAATTCTCGGTTCTCCTGACAATTGCCGTACTCGGAATTATGATGTGCATTATCATCTGTAAAAAGGTTGATTTGAAAAACCTTGAAACTTTTCTTCTGACAACAGCGTGGACTGTGTTCACCTGTATCATGTTCCTTTCGTCAATGCACGAACGCTACGGTTATCTGCTTGACATTATTTTAATTGTCTATGCGGCAGTAAGTGCAAAGCATTTGTGGATTCCGATTGTGTCAACGCTTATAAGCCTGAGAGGCTATTGCTACTATCTGTTCTCCTACGAGCTTATAAACCTTAAATTTACGGCAATCATCTACACCGCACTTTATGTTTATATAACATTCTTGCTCGTAAAAACAATTTTCAGAGCAAAATCATCTGATAATGTTTTTGCAAAAACAATTTAAAATTAAACATATTTTAAATAACAAACAACCGCCAAAATCCATTATATCGGGTTTTGGCGGTTGTTATTTTTATTTATTCAATGATTTTTAATTTTTGCAAATACAACAGCAACAAGAAATGTGACAAATTCTGTAATTGGGAACGCAAGCCATATGCCTGTCATTTGAACAGCGCTGTTTAAAAGCCAAATTACGGGGACTAACAGCACGCCCTGTCGCAACAGTTGAACTACAACGCCGGGCATAATACTGTCTGTTGCCTGTTCATAGGTTGCAATCATTGCAGAAAAGCCGCTGAACACAAATCCGAGTGACATAATTCTCATTGCCGGCACTCCAAAAGCACACATTTCTTCCGATGCCGAAAACAAAAACAATATCTCTTTCGGAAAAATCAGCACCAAGAGCATACCGACAATCATCATAACAGTCGCGATAATTGTTCCGCTCTTATTTGCTTGTTTAAGGCGACCGTACTCTTTTGCTCTGTAATTAAACCGCATTATAGGCAAACAGCCCTGAATCAGTCCGTTCACCGTCATAAAAATCAACTGCTGAACCTTGAAATATGCTCCGAAAAATGCAACCGCCGTGTCCGAATATCGCACCAAAAACATATTTGCAAAATTCACGGTGAATGCTCCCAACGCATTCATAACAAACGAGGGCAATCCGTAGGAAAATATCAGCTTTATCATCTGCGGTTCAAGGCAGTTTTTAAACAACGGCTTAACCTTTTGTTTTGTAAGAAACAGCTGTATCAACGCAATGATTGTTGAAACAACATAGCCTAAAACCGTGGCAACTGCAGCTCCGACCACACCCATTTTCGGAAACGGACCTATGCCGAAAATGAGCAAAGGGTCAAACACAAAATTAAATACAACACCTGCAATTTGAAACCACATCGGAGCAATCATATTGCCTGTTGCCTGAAGTATTTTTTGAATTACAATATGCACCATATTTGGTATCTGCATAAAAACGCAGACGCTCATATACGCAATTCCGTATTCAAAAATCTCTTTGTTTTGCGTAAAAGCCGAATAATAGGGATTTATTATGAAAAGCGAAAGTAAATTTATCAGCACTCCGACAACTACCGAAATTACCACTCCGAGAGCCGCTGCAGAATTTGCCTTTTGCTGATTTTTCTGTCCCAAATAACCTGCAATCAAAACATTAACACCCACACCTATCCACACGGACAACGCATTCATAAGCGTTGTAATCGGGAATGCAAGCGATACTGCCGCAAGTGCCTGTTCATTTATCCCCGCAACAAACATACTGTCAACAAGGTTGTATGAATACTGAAAAAACATTGAAATCAGCGGCGGTGCCGACATTTGAATTATAAGTTTGTTGACAGGTTCATAAGCCATTTTGTTTTCCGTTTTAACACCCATATTAACACCCCTTGCGTAAAATAAAAATCGCCATACACCCATAATGAGTGTATGGCGAAAATAAGAATCACATCTTAGAAAAATCCATACCAATTTAGATTTATCATATCAATGAGTTAAGTATATCATACCTGTAAAAAATATTCAAGATTATCACCAAAAATTTACTTTTTGCTTTCAAGCCACATATCAAGGGCTTTTTCATAGACATCAATGCTTGTGATTCCGAGATTCATAATGAATGTGTTATACTCCTTTGCGTCAAAGCTTGAGCCAAGCTCGCTTTCGGCTGTTTCACGCATATCAATCATCTTGAGGTAGCCTACGGTATAGGGGAGAAAGTAACCCGGATTTGAACGGGCAAGGTCATACGCCTCTTTTGTTGCGGCTGTAACGCTCTCATCGTCAGCCGAACCGAGTGCCGTTGACATATACTCCTTGACTTTATCGTAATCCCAGCCGTTGTAGTTCACGCCGACATCGACCATGGAATAGAGAATATAGCCGAGAATATCATTTGCGTAGATAAGCTTCTTAATGCCCTCGCTTGTATCAAGGTAATCAAGCGTACATTTTGAAGCATACTGCGCCCAGCCCTCGGTTGCGCCGATAAAGCTTAAAATCTTGCGTACATTCGGGATATCCTTGTTTGCATTTGATGCGGTAAACTGATAAAGATGACCGGGATAGCCTTCATGGGCAAGAGTTGTGTACATCTGAGTCATACCCTTATTTGCAAAATCGGGATTTATCTTGATAATATTAACGCTTGTATCGTCAATTCGTCCCTGAACATAGTACGCTCCCACATTGTCGCTCTTTGCGGAATCGCTCATATAATCTGCCGTGTAAGAGGTTGTAACGGGAGTCGGAAAGTCCTCCTCGATATTCTCAATCAAAAATTCAAGCACCTCATCGGCGTCCTTAAAGTCGGGTTTGTAGTCCTGAAATTTGCTCAAGTCATCCTGCGAAACATTGCTCATGCTCATTCCAACCTTTGTAAAGCTGTTTGTAAGGTATGACTTAAGCTCCTCGGGAGTCATACTGCTGCTTGTTTTGTCTTTGACAATTGCCGAATAATACTTTTTGCCGATTTTGCCGTAACCGCAAAGACCTTCTTTGTTTTTGCCTGATTTTTTTAGACTTTCAAGTGCTGATTTTGCTGATTTCAGAGCAGGAATGTAGTATTCTTCAAAATGCTTTTTGTTGGTTTCAACAACAGTCTTTTTCTCGGAATCGCTAAGACCGAGTGACTTTATTCTCGACTCAAACTCATCAACAAGCACGGACTTATCATTCTTAATATGCTTTTCGCACTCGTCAATTGACTGCTGTGCAATATCTTCAGCCATAAAGTAACCGTCCTCAGCCTGTTTCCTTGTGAACTCAATGCACTCGTCCATATAGCGTTTTGTGTCCTTCAAAACAGCAAGGTAAAGGTTGGTATCATCCTTTTCATAGAAAGTGAATTCGGACAGGGTGGTAAAGAGGTTTGCAATAATTCCCGACTGCGGTGCAAATATACTCTGCAATTCTGTTGTACCCTCATATGAAAGCTGAATTTCAAAGTAGCTTTCAAGGGTGTCATATGTCTGCTTTTGAGAAGGAGTAAGTCCCGAACGGTCAAACTCCTCCAAATCCGTTTTTGCCTCTTTCAGTTCATCAAAGGATTCTTTTGTATCTTCATCGGACACATGACCGAGGGTATAGTCCTCCTCGTCATATTTCAGACCGTAGTCCGACGGATTTGAAATGTCAAAATGTGCGGTAAGAGCGTCATCCTCAAGTTCTTCAACGAACAAATCGTCACAATATTTATCAAACTGAATTTGTGCATCCGTTTTGGTTGGTTCTGTGTCAGAGTCAAAGTCACAGGCACAAACAGAAAATGCCATAACGGCACACAACATAACAGCAAGCGCACCCTTGAGTGACTTTTTATTTATAATTTTCTTCATTTTGTCCTCCGTAAAGATTGTTGTTTACCAAAGTATAACATATTATCGTGCTGTTATTCAATGATTATTTTTCATTTTATCCTTTTTCGCAGTAACCGTAGCAACGCTCAACAGGCATTGCCGTTCTTTTTCAACAATTGTTGAAAACTATGTGGAAAATGTGTATAATAATCAACCCTGCTCAATTGTATTTTTGTAAATTGTAACCATTTGTAATTATTTGTAATTTTCTCTGTAGGGGCGTTCATTGGACGCCCGCCTTGATGAAATATTATGTCCATACACATATGTTTTGATATAACATAAATTGTGTATTCAAATTTGCACGAATTGGGAACGGCGGCTCGCCGTAATTTTTAATTTACAAATGCTTTATCGCTTCGCTTAAATCCGTACACAAAAAATCAATCATCGGTTTGATTTCGTCTGTGGGTTCGAGCAAATCGGGAACCATAACCGTGGTCATACCTGCGGCATGTGCGGATTTTATGCCGTTAATGCTGTCCTCAAACGCAACGCAGTCCACAGGCTCAAGTCCGAGCTTCTTTGCGGCAATCAAAAAAACCTCGGGATTGGGTTTGCCGTTTTTAACATCATCACCGCACACGAATGCGTCAAATTTATCATAGAGATTGATTTTCTTCATAATCTTCAAAGCCGTTTGTGACGAGGTTGAAGTTGCAAGCGAAATTTTACAACCGACTGATTTTAAATAATCAAAAATTTCATACAAGCCCTTTTTTACAGGCACACCGTTCTTTTCGATACGCTTAAAATAGCGGATTCTCGACTCCGCCTTGTAAGCAGGATAGTCAAAATCATCGCCGTAAACCGACTTGTAATATTCGCAGGAATCCTCACGGCGAAGTCCGATTGTCTTTTTGAAAATGTCGAGATTAAACTCTTTGCCGTCCTCATCAAGCATTTCCTGCCAGATTGAATAAACAAGTCTTTCGCTGTCAATCATAAGACCGTCCATATCAAAAACTGCGCCCTTAAACATAAAACCGCCCCTTTTTTTCGCTTTTAAGTCTGTATATAATAGCATATTTTACAAAAAAAGACAAATCGGTTGTAATTGCGACAAAGTTATGATACAATCGTTTGAATGGTCTGTGAAAAATATAAATTTGAGGGTAAGGAAGTTTTATGGCAACATCAATTTATGCAAAACCTATCAAAGCAAAAACGATTCTGAAATTCACTCTGCCAACCGTTCTTATGATGGTTTTTATGTCACTTTACACGGTTGTTGACGGAATCGTTGTTGCGAACTGTGTCGGAAGTGACGCATTGTCTGCAATCAATATTGTATATCCGTTCACGCTCGTATTTATGGCTGTGGGCTTAATGTTTTCAACAGGCTCAAATGCTATAATCGCAAAGAAAATGGGAGAAGGCAAACAGGAGGAAGCAAACCGACTTATGTCCGGTGTTGCAATCACGGCAACAGTCATTTCTGTTATCATTGCTGTGCTGTTCACAATTTTTGCCGAACCTATGTATATGATGTTCGGCTCAAACGAAAAAATTCTCCCCTACTGCATTGACTACGGCAGCGTTATGATTCCGTACGGCTTTGTAATGTGCTGGCAAATGCTCAACCAATCGTACCTTGTAACAGCGGACAAGCCACATATCATGCTTGTTTTCTCGATACTGTCGGGTTGCACAAACATTGTGCTTGACATTCTTTTTATGGCTGTGTGGGATTTTGGAATAATCGGAGCAGGACTCGGCACAATCATCGGAATGGCTGTGGGTGCAATTCCGCTTTTGCTCTTTTTCAACAAAAAGCAGACTTTGCACTTTGGCAAGCCTGAATTCAAGGTCAGTGAAATCCTCTTTGCTATGGCAAACGGCTCGTCCGAGGCTGTAACAAATCTTTCAACAGCCGTTACAACAGCGCTGTTCAACATTCAGATGATGCACTTTGCAGGTGCAAAAGGCGTTGCGGCTATAAGTGCTATTTTGTACATTCACTTTATTTTCACAGCGGTTTCGTTCGGATTCACTTCGGGAGTTTCACCCGTCATCAGCTTTAACTACGGCGCACAAAATCACGAAAAACTGCAAAAGCTGTTCAAATTATGCATAAAAATCACGCTGATAATTTCGGTTGCAATGATTACGGCATCTGAATTTTTTGCAGAACCGCTTGTCGGAATTTTCTCGGCAGGCGACGAAAAAATCCAACAGATTGCACTCAGCGGATTCAGAATTTTTGCAATAAATTATCTGTTGTGCGGAATGAATATTTTCGCATCGGGACTTTTCACCGCACTCAACAACGGCAAGATTTCAGCCGTGATTTCAGTTGCAAGAACGCTTGTTTTCGAGTGTGCCGCAATGCTGATTTTGCCGATGTTTATAGGCATAAACGGTGTATGGTCGGCATTGCCCGTTGCAGAATTGTGTGCCGTTGCAATTTCCGTAACATTTATAATTGCCAATGCAAAAAAATACCATCTGGTCGGTGTACCACCGCTCCCCGTTCGTGCAGACAGTTTGTGATATCAAAAACATATCATGCCCGAGTGTAGCATTGTAACCATTTGTACAAATAAACGCAAAAAATCCGAGCATCAAAACAATGCTCGGATAATTTTTTACAACATTAAAACTCAATTAAAATTGAAATCAGATTGCACGAACTCTGATTACGCCGTCAACTGCTGCGATTTTTGCAAGGTCATCTGCACCGGCGCCTGCAACATCAATAATTGTGTAAGCATAGTCGCCACGGCTCTTTGAAAGCATATTTTCAACATTGCCGCTGATCTGTGTGAGAACCTTCTTGAGAAGCTCGGGAACATTCTTGTGAGCAACGCAGAAACGGGTATCGTCAGCATTTGTTCTTGCAAGTGAAATTGCAGGATAGTTTACGGAGTTGATGATGTTACCGTTCTCGAGGTACTCCTTAACCTGATCACAAGCCATAACAGCACAATTTTCTTCACTTTCGGGAGTTGATGCACCGAGGTGTGGGAGGCAGATAATATTCTCTTCACCGAGGATATCGTCTGTTCCGAAGTCTGTAACATACTTGGCAACCTTGCCGCTCTTAACAGCCTCAAGAACTGCTGTTGAATTAACAAGACCGTCACGGCTGAAATTGAGAATACGAACACCGTCTTTCATCTTGGCAATCATATCGGCATCAACCATATCTCTTGTATCATCAGTAAGCGGAACATGGATTGTGAGGTAGTCGCAATTTACCATAACATCTTCTGCGCTCTTCATGAGCTTAACTGTAGGAGCAAGCTTGAGAGCGTTGCCAACAGACATAAACGGGTCAAAACCGATTACATTCATACCGAGAGCCACAGCGGCATTTGCAACAAGAATACCGATTGCTCCAAGACCGATAACGCCGAGTGTCTTGCCCTTGATTTCGGGGCCGACGAACTGACTCTTGCCCTTTTCAACCATCTTACCGACAGCTGCACCGCTGCCCTTGAGAGTCTTTGCCCATTCATAACCCTCAATAATCTTACGGTTTGAAAGAAGAAGTCCTGCGATAACAAGCTCCTTAACAGCGTTTGCGTTAGCACCCGGTGTATTGAAAACAACAATACCCTGCTCGCTGCACTTATCCTTCGGAATGTTGTTTGTGCCTGCACCTGCTCTTGCAATTGCAAGAAGGTTGTCGGCAAATTCCATATCGTGCATTGCGGCACTTCTTACAAGAACTGCGTCAGGGTTCTGAACATCGTCACCGTATTTATAGTTATCACCGAGACGGCTTGTGCCGATAGCGGCGATTTTGTTTAATGTAAGAATGTTATACATCAAAATCAATCCTTTTTAATTTTTTATTTTAAGAATTTACAATAACAGGCGAACAGCGTTCGCCCGTTATATCATAATATTCAATAATTACTTGTTTTCAGCCTCGAACTTCTTCATAAACTCAACGAGTTTTTCAACGCCCTCATAAGGCATAGCGTTGTAGATTGAAGCTCTCATACCGCCGACTGTGCGATGACCCTTGATATTAACAAGACCGTTTTCAGTAGCCTCTTTAACGAATTTAGCGTCAAGGTCAGCGTCACCTGTAACGAACGGAACATTCATAAGCGAACGATCCTCGGGAACAACAGTACCCTTGAAAAGCTCTGAAGAATCGAGGAAACCGTAGAGAAGGTCAGCCTTCTTCTTGTTGATTTCATACATCTTGTCAAGACCGCCAACCTCGTTCTTAATCCACTCAAGAACAAGCTTTGCAATGTAGATTGTGTAGCAAGGCGGTGTGTTGAACATTGAACCGTTGTCAGCGTGAGTTTTCCAGTTAAGCATTGTAGGAGTGATATCCATAGCGTTGCCGATAAGATCCTCACGAACGATAACAACCGTAAGACCTGCCGGAGCCATGTTCTTCTGTGCGCCTGCGTAGAGAACGCCGAACTTTGAAACATCAATCGGTCTTGAAAGAATACAGGAAGAAATATCTGCAACGAGCGGAACATCACCTGTGTCGGGAAGCTCGTGATAAACAGTACCGTAAATTGTGTTGTTCATGCAGATGTAGAAATAGTCAGCATCCTTTGTGAATGTTGAAGGATCAAGCTTTGGAATGTATGTGAAGGTCTTGTCAGCCGATGAAGCAACAACATTAGCCTGACCGTAACGGGCAGCCTCTGCATGAGCCTTTTTAGCCCACTGACCTGTGATAACATAATCAGCCTTGCCGCTCTTTGTCATGAGGTTCATAGGGATAGCCGCAAACTGTGTTGACGCACCGCCCTGAAGGAAAAGAACCTTGTAGTTGTCAGGAATGTTCATAACCTCTCTCAAAAGAGCCTCGGCACCCTCGATGATTGTACCGTAAATTTTTGAGCGGTGTGACATTTCCATAACGCTCTGACCACTGCCTTCGTAGTCGAGCATTTCTGCCGCTGCTTTTTTAAGCACAGACTCAGGCAGCATTGAAGGACCTGCCGAAAAATTATATACTCTTGCCATTTCTGATATCTCCCTTTTTAAAGAAAATTTAAAAATATAGTTGTAAAAATAAATACACTTAAATTATACGCTTTTAGCACGCTAAAGTCAATAAATTCATTGCACTAAAGCATAAAAAGCGAAAAAATTCGTGATTCCGTTGTGCGAATGAATCAGCCAAGCTTAATTTTGCCAATGCAACCAACGATTTCATCTCTCATACGCTCAGCCTCTTTACGAGCGGCAACGGCAAAATCATCTTCTGTAAGCCCCTGCTTTTTCCATGCACACATAATACCGCGGCTTGAGTTGATGATTGCACCAAGACCGTTTTCGTCAAATGCATTTTTAACATCATCGGCACCGCCGCCCTGAGCACCGTAACCGGGAACAAGGAAGAATGTGTGCGGAAGTTTTGCTCTCATTTCACCGAGCTGTTCGGGATATGTTGCACCCACAACTGCACCTACTGCCGAATAGCCGTGCTTACCCATAAGGTCTTCGCCCCAGCCTTCGCACATCTTGCCCATATGCTCATAAACGCTCTCATTTGTTTCAAGCTTCATATCCTGAAGTTCGCCCGAGCTTGGGTTTGAAGTTTTTACAAGAACAAAAATGCCCTTGTCGTCCGAATCGCAAATTTTTGCAAGCGGCTTGATACCGTCTGTTCCGAGGTAACCGTTTACCGTGAGTGCGTCTGCACCGAATGCGTCAATACTTTCGCCTGCAACATCTGTATGACCGAGGTGTGCCGTAGCATATGCCTCCATAGTTGTGCCGATATCGTTACGCTTGCCGTCTGTGATAACGAACATACCCTTTGACTTTGCATAAGCGATTGTGTCACAAAGAGCCTTAACACCCTGCCAGCCGTACATTTCATAATATGCAGCCTGTGGCTTTACGGCAGGAACAATATCATAAAGTGCGTCAATAAGCGCCTTGTTGAATTCAAAAAGTGCAGCAGCCGCACCCTCAAGCGTCTTGCCATACTTTTCAAAGCATTTTGTTTTGATTGATTCGGGAACATAGTCAAGCTTTGGGTCAAGACCTGCAACCGTAGGATTCTGCATTTTTACAATATTTTCGATAAGTCTGTCAAATGCCATAGTGATTCTCCTCATTTTTTTGTTATTCTGTAGTGGCGAATTATTATTTTTTAGCTGTTGATAATATCATAAAGTTCATTTGAGAACTTGTAATAATCCTGTCTGTCCTCTTTTACGAACTGAATTGCAGGACGGGGATGTGTGTTGTACTGACCTGTGAGAAGGTACGGAATATCGTAACCCCACTTAACGCCCTCAGCCTTAAACTTGTGGGTGTACTCCTCAATGATTTTGAGAATAGGAGCAACCTGATACTTCGGGTTCTTGAGGAAACCGAGAAGAAGTTCAAGCGCACAGTTGCCTGCGCCTCTGCCCATGCCGTCAACGGTTGCGTCAAGGTAGCTGACACCCTGAGTCATAGCCTCAATTGTGTTGGCAAAAGCAAGCTGCTGGTTGTTGTGAGCGTGAATACCGACCGACTTGCCATACTTGTCGGCAATTGAGCAGTAAAGGTCTGCAAGTCGTCTTGACTCCTCGGGATAGAGTGCGCCGTAGCTGTCAACAATGTAGAAAGCGTTTACGGGAGTTTGGCCGAGAGTTTCAAGAGCCGCTGTAATATCCTCGGTTCTTGCCTTTGAAACAGCCATAATATTGATTGTTGTTTCGTAGCCCTTCTTTGCAGCGTCCTCAATCATTTCAACAGCCGCAGGAATTGCGTTGATGTATGTTGCAATTCTGATGAGGTCAATCGGGCTGTCCTTCTTTGCGATAATATCCTTTTTAAAATCTGTTCTGCCGACATCAGCCATAACAGCGATTTTAAGAGGAGTTTTGTTGTCGCCTACAATTTTTCTAATATCTGCATCGTTACAGAATTTCCACTTACCGAAATCTTCTTCGTTAAAGATTTCCTTTGATGCCTTGTAGCCGAATTCCATATAATCAACACCGGCTTTAACATTTGCATTGTAAAGAGCCTTGATAAATTTGTCGTCAAATCTGAAATCGTTACAAAGACCGCCGTCACGGATTGTTGCGTCTACTACTCTGATATCCTGTCTTACCGACAGGAGGTCACCCTTCTGTGCCATAATTTTACTCCTTTATGTTAAAGTTTATATTAAATTTATTTTGTAGGGGCGGATATCATCCGCCCGCTTGATGTGAATTTATGTTTATAAAAAATTATTTGATATCGTCGATGTTGTTTTAAAATCATATTCCGTTGAAATAAAACATTTGTATTTTTAAAACAAAACAACATATTTTAATGAGCAAACAAATAGCAATTATTCGTTTTGGTTTTACAACCAAAACGATTGGCGAACACGGTTCGCCGCTACAGTATATCATTATCTTTGTTTCATTTATATAATTTGTTTTAACAACAATTTCGCACTATTACTTGCGGGCGGATAATATCCGCCCCTACGGGTTTTATTTGCTCAATCTTCAAAAACTACCTTACCGCCGAGGATTGTCTTTTTGACTTTACCTGTGAGAGTTCTGCCTTTAAACGGGGTGTTTTTGCTTTTGCCGTGAAGTTTACCAGCATCAACTGTCCATTCTTCATCGGGATTTATAAGAACAACATCGGCATTTGCACCGACTGAAAGAGTGCCTGCGTTGATTTTCAAAATCCTTGCAGGATTAACACTCATCTTCTCAACAAGCTGTGAAAGCGTCATTCTGCCTGTCTTAACCAGGTATGTGTTGCAGACCGCAAACGAGGTTTCCATGCCGATTGAACCGTTGGGGGCTTTTACAAAATCAGCCTTTTCCTCGGGTGTGTGCGGTGCGTGGTCGGTTGCTATGGCATCAAGCGTGCCGTCACAAAGCCCGTTGATAATCTCGTCAACATCAGTCTGAGTCCTGAGAGGCGGATTCATTCTGTAATCAGCGTCACCTCTTAAAAGCTCCCTGTCCGTGAGCGAAACATAATGCGGAGCGGTTTCGGCGGTCACCTTAACACCTCTCCTTTTGGCATCACGGATAAGTGCAACGCTTGTTTTGGTGCTGACATGGCAGATATGAATAGGCTCGTCAAGAGCGGCGGCAAGTGCAATTTCTCTTGCAGTTCCGCAGTCCTCGGCACCGGCAGGGATTCCCTTGACACCGAGCTTTTCCGAAACCTCGCCCTCGTTAATTTTACCGCCGTTGGCAAGGAACAAGTCCTCGCAATGTGCGACAATTGTCATGCCGAGCTTTGGAGCTTCTTTCATTGCGTCACTCAAATACTTTGTGTTTTCAACAGGTCTGCCGTCATCGGTAAGTGCTATTGCACCTGCACTTTTCACAGCGTCAATGTCTGTGGGTTCTTCGCTTTTAAGCCCCTTGGTAACGCTTGCCGCAACATAAACACGGCTGTCGGCGTCTTTAGCCTTGTCAAGAATATACTTTACAATTTCGGGGCTGTCGGTTGTGGGATTGGTGTTAGGCATTGCAAGCAGGCTTGTAACACCGCCTGCGGCAGCCGCCTTGCATCCCGTGATAATATCCTCTTTGTGAGTCTGACCGGGATCACGAAGATGCACATGCATATCAACAAATCCCGGAACGGCACAAAGACCGTCTGCGTCAATAATCTCCCCGTCTGATGTAATGCCGCTGCCGATTTCGGCAATCACACCGTCCTTTATGAGAATATCTGTTTTTTCGTTAAGCTTGTCGGCAGGGGAAACAACCACTGCGTTTTTAATTAGCATTTCCATGTTTTTTCCTCCGTTAAGAAAAGAAATTATCTTCTCTTGTTTCTGTTTGCAGGGCGGCGATTCTGCTGTGGGCGGCGGTCGGTTCTGCTGTGAACCTGAACAAGTCCGTCACTCTCGCCTCTTTCGGCACGCATTCTTGCACGCTCTGCCTTTTGTCTTTCTCTCTCTCTTCTCTCTTCCTCTGCCTTTTTGCGTTTTGCAATTGCACGCTTATGCTTTATCATTATTGAAACATTCTTGCAGAAATATCCGCAGTGAATGCCAAAATTCTTAACTCCGCCTGCAAAGCCCCTGAGAGCGTTACCGATGTTTTTGCCTACATTGGCAAGAACCTCTTCCGTTGACCGTTTATCATTCGGTTCACCCTCGGTTTCTTTATTATTCTCTTTTTCAAGAGCGTTCTGCTTTACGGTTTCTGCTTTTCTTTCAACCTCGCCGATAACATCAAAGTCCTCGGCATCTCTGAGGTCTGAGCTTTTGATAACCCCCATTGACTTTTTAGGAGCTTCGTCAAAAAAGTCATAACCGCTGTCAAACTTGTTTTTCTTAGCCTTTGCCCTTACAAGCTCCTCGTCATCAACCTCTTCCCCGGTTTCCTCCTCGGGATCGTCACTGCCGAAAATGATGTTTGCGTACTCGTCAACCTTTTTTTCAAGCGGATGCTTTCGTTCGGAAACCTCCTCGGTTTCTTCAACATCGGCATCGTCCTCACGGTCGATATCGTCAGGCTCGCTTGTTTCAAAAAGATCGTGTTCGGGTTCGGGGATAACGAGTGTAGGACCTGACGAAGAGCTTATGTCCTCGTATTTTTCAGGTGTTTCTGCGTTATCTTTTTCGTTTTCGTCAATTTTTTCGGGTTCAGTCTCTGAGGTATCTGCTGCGGTAGGCTCCTTTTTTTTTTCGTCCTCCGTGCTGTTTTCCTCGTAACCGTAGTTGTTTTTATATGCCTCACGCTCAAGCTCACTCTTGTAAGCCTTTGCGGAGTTAATTATCTCGTCAATTTCTTTTTCCTTGGCATCATCCGTATCATAACCAAAGTTTGAATACTCACTTGTAATTTCTTCCGGTTCTTCCATATTTTCGATTATCGGCTCGGGAGCATATCTTCTGCCCGGCAAAGCCGGTTCTTCTTCAACTTCTTCCGCATATCTCTGCTTTTTCTTTGAGCGTTTATCGGGCTTTTCGGGAGAATCGTCAAAATTGTCAATGTCGTAGTCCGTACCCTTTTCACCGAGTTTATACTTGACTGCAAGCTCCTCAAGAATAGCGTTATTCTTCTTAGCCTTTTTATGCTTTCTGATTCTCACGGCAAAAATTATGATGAGAACAATCAAAATAAGGATAACAACACCGCCGCCGATGATTATGTACGGAATAAATCCCTTTGAAAACGGCAGGTCGCTGAATTTTACCGAAGATACAATTTTGGAAAAAGTATCGTAGTCAACGGTTGTAACATCACCCTCTGTTCTCTGCATTGTGATATTAATGTTCATACCGTCATAAACCGTGTTGGCAACAAAGGTTTTCACATCGCCCTTACTGCTCTGAGCAGTTGCGTCAAACACAAGCCACACAACTTTTTCTTTTTGGTCGGGAGTACAGCTCCGATACTCGTCGGAATTAAGAAAATTGTTGCGTATATTTGAAAGCTCGCTTGAAGAAAGCTGAGCATAGTTGCCGACATTCTCGCTGCTCTCATTTTTTGTCATTGTCACGGTCAGAATAACCGATGACATATTATCCATACCCTGAAGATAGATATTTCCGTTCTGAAAGGTTTTCATTGTTGTGTCATAATCAAGACCGAAAACAGAAAAATATTTATCTGTGCTTTTACTGTCCCTTGTAACAGCGCTCATACCGTCAGGCATCGAAAGCGTCATATCGTCAATCTGCGGAATCTCGTAATCTTTTGTTGCGCCTGAACAGGCAAAAATACCGCAAAATACCGTTACGGCACAAATTGCAAGCGTTACAGCTCTTTTAAAAACAGTTTTCATCATGTCCGTATATTCCCCCGAAACTAAATTAGATTCATCAATACTGCTTTTTAGAATGTATATCTAATTAATTATACATAATCTGTCAAAAAAATACAAGGTTTTTACCGCTGAAATTTGAAAACAAGAGTGCCTTATTCGTGAATACAGTATGATATTAAAGAACATATTACGCCTGAGCGTGCATAAAATTGAAAATTGAAAATGGAAAATTATGGTCGAGAAAACAATTCGCAAGAATGCAAAACATTGTCGCCCGACTGTTTTTGTATATTTTTGTTATATACGGAAGTTGTTGCAAAACTGTATGTGCGGATATTATCCGCCTGCAGATAACCACGCAAAGATTTGTACAAATTAAAATTATATAAATAAACATTCACTTTCATATAAATAAAGCAAAAATTGCATCAATGCCGTATTGGGCATCAATGCAATTTCTTTATCTGACTATCTTCTCAAATTGACTGCGGTGGCACACCGCCAACCGAAATTTTCAATTTTCCATTTTCAATTTTCAATTAAAAACAAGACTGCCGTTCGGGCAACTTAACCCTCGCATTTTGCGGACTCTCTTCCCGAACGAAATCACATCTTATTCTACGGTAACCGACTTAGCAAGGTTCTTTGGCTTATCGGGATCAATACCTCTGTTGATTGATGTGTAATAAGCAAGAATCTGGAGCGGAACTACCGCTGTAATCGGCATAAGAAGCTCGTCTGTATGCGGAATTTCGATAACATAATCCGCAACACCGTCCTTGAGTTCTCTTGCACAGGCGTCTGTACAAACAAGAATAACCTTTGCACCTCTTGACTTAACCTCAACAACATTGCTGATTGTCTTGGGGATAATATCTGTCTGAGTTGCAACGGCGATAACGGGAACATCCTCGTCAATAAGCGAAATTGTGCCGTGCTTCAACTCGCCTGCGGCGTAGCTTTCTGAGTGAATGTACGAAACCTCTTTGAGCTTGAGCGAACCCTCCATTGAAAGGGCATAGTCAAGGCCTCTGCCTATGTAAAGCAAGCTGTCGGTTGCAACCAGCTTTGTAGCAACGAACTTGCAGGTATCCTCGCAGTTGTCAATTACATACTGGACTGCCTCAGGCATTTTTGTGAGAGCCGAAACAAGTCGCTTGCACTCGGCTGTGCTGATTGTTTCCTTTGCAAGAGCAAGCTCAAAGGCAAAGAGATACATAACGGAAAGCTGTGTGATGTATGCCTTTGTTGACGGAACGGAAATTTCCGGACCTGCGAGTGTGTAGATGAGCATATCCGCTTCACGGGCAATTGAACTGCCCTTTGCGTTTACGATTGCAAGAGTTTTTGCACCCTTCTGCTTTGCAAGACGCATTGCGGCAAGGCTGTCGGCTGTTTCGCCCGACTGTGAAATGATGATTACAAGGTCGCCCTCGCCTACAATCGGATTTCTGTAACGGAACTCGGACGCAATGTCAACATTTACGGGAACTCTTGCAAGATCCTCAACAACATACTTGCCGACCATACCTGCGTGCATGGCAGTACCGCAGGCAACAATTGTGATATTTTTGAAATTCTTGATTGTTTCCGTTGTAATGCCGCACTCCTCAAGAAACGGAAGTCCCTCTTTGATTCTCGGCATAATCGTAGTTCTGATAGCCTCCGGCTGTTCGTTGATTTCCTTAATCATAAAGTGCGGATAACCGCCCTTTTCGGCAGCCTCCATATCCCAGTCGGCTGTCTGGAGTTTCTTTTCAATTGGATCAAGGTGTTCGTCAACGAACGAAACACCGTCAGGTGAAAGTGTTACGATTTCATCATGGTCAAGAAGATAATAATCCCTTGTGTACTGAAGAATTGCGGGAACATCGGACGCAATAAAGCACTCGCCCTCTGCAACGCCTACGATAAGAGGACTTTCACGGCGAACCGCAAAAACTCTGTCGGGGAAATCCTTGAACATAATTCCGAGTGCAAACGAACCCTTGAGCTCAGCCATTACGCTGTCAATTGTTTCAAGAGGATTTCCGTTGTATTTATAGTCGAGGAGCTGAGCAACAACCTCTGTATCTGTGTCGCTCAAAAAAGTTCTTCCCTTTGAGATGAGGAAGTCTTTAAGCTCCATATAGTTTTCAATAATACCGTTGTGAACGATTGTAACCCTTGCACCACTGTGTGGATGTGAGTTTACATCCGAAGGCTCGCCGTGGGTTGCCCAACGGGTGTGACCTATGCCGACATGACCTTTCGGAGTGCCGACCTCTGCAAGCTTATCCTTTAAGTCCTGAAGCTTACCCTTGGTCTTTACGGTCTTGATTTCTCCGTTATCAAAAACCGCAATACCTGCCGAGTCATAGCCTCTGTATTCAAGCTTTGTGAGAGCATTAACAAGCACCTCACTGCAATCCTTAGGTCCTACATAACCTACAATACCGCACATAAAATTTCTCCTTTTCGGTTAATCATTGACCTTGTGGCAAAAAGTAGGTACAAGTTCTGCCAAAAGTTCAACTGTCTTTTCACTGTCATTGTTTTCTGCGGTCTTTTTGAGAACCTCAAGCTTTGACAGCATATCTGTTTCGTCTATTTTAATTTGATTTCCTATGAAAATTTTCTTGTTCTGTGTTGACTTAAGACCTTCTTCGTCCATAAGAAGCTCCTCAAAAAGCTTTTCACCCGGACGAAGTCCCGTGAAAATAATCGGAACATCTTTGTACGGAACCTTACCGTACATTCTGATAAGGTTCTCGGCAAGGGTTGTAATCTTGACGGGAGCACCCATATCAAGAACAAAAATCTCACCGCCCTTTGCCATTGCACCTGCCTCAAGAACAAGCGAAACAGCCTCGGGAATAGTCATAAAATATCTGATAATATCGGGGTGTGTTACGGTAACGGGCGCACCGTTTTCAATCTGACGGCGAAACAGCGGAATAACCGAGCCGTTTGAGCCGAGAACATTACCGAATCTTGTTGTTACAAATTCGGTGTCTGTGCTGTGTTGTGCCTTATACTGAATAATCATCTCGCACGCACGCTTTGTTGCGCCCATAACATTTGTCGGATTAACAGCCTTGTCGGTTGAAATCATAACAAACTTCTTTGCCCTGTACTTTTCTGCAAGGGTTGCAACATTGAATGTGCCGAAGATGTTGTTCTTTACAGCCTCCTCGGGAACGGTTTCCATAAGCGGAACATGCTTGTGAGCGGCAGCGTGGAATACGAGTTCGGGGCGATATGTCTTGAAGATAAGCTCCATTTTGTCATAATCACGAACCGATGAAATAAGCGTCACAAGATTGAGCTTTGTGCCGTATTCAAGCACAAGCTCCTGCTGAATATCATATGCGTTGTTTTCGTAGATATCAACAATGATGATTTGTTTCGGATCATTCTTTGCAATCTGTCTTACAAGCTCACTGCCGATTGAACCGCCGCCGCCTGTAACAAGACAAATCTTTCCGTTGATAAGGTCATGAATCTCCTTTCGGTCAAACTCAATGGGTTTTCTGCCGAGAAGATCCTCAATCTTGATTTCCTTTGCCTGTGAAATAAGCTGTGTATGCCCGTCATCAAACAAAAGCTCGCCGAGATAAGGGATAATCTTGATTTTGCACTCTGTTGCGGAACAGTAGTCAAGAATCTTCCTCTTCTCATCTTCCTCACATGACGGAAGTGCAACAATAATATTGTCTATGCGGTATTCATCACATATTTTAACAATTTCGGGACAGGTTCCGACAACGGGGATTCCTTCGATTTTCTGATTCAGCTTTTTCAAATCATCATCGACAAAGCATACCGGAATGATGCTTTTTGATGGATTATTAACATCACCCTGCTCTTTCGCATTGTGAATTTCACGAACAATCATTCTGCCGGCATTGCCTGCACCCACAATAAGGGTGCGCTCTCCGCCCTCTGCCCTTCCTGCCTCGGTAAGGTCAAGAAAAGCCCTTCTGAAAACAAAACGGAATGCAAGAATTCCGACAAGGGCTATTGCGAAATGTACTATACAAAAAATCTTTCTCTGCGGAATCTGCAAAAACAACGAGATTACAAAGCCGAGCGTAAACCCCGAAAAGACGGCAGTTCCGCACACAATATAATCCTTTGCGTTAAAGTATCGCCACAATTTTGAATATGTTCCGCTTATATAAAGCGTAAACAGACACATGACAAGATCAATAACAATATAGCTCAACAAGCCTTTGCTTGAAGCAGCACCTATGTAGCCGACAAGCAAGAGAATATAATTTGCAAGAATACCGCTGACAACGATAATAAACACATCTGCGAGGGCCAGCAACACCTTACGCAAATTAATCTTCTTCATAACCCATACCTCTTCTGTTTAACTTTGTGTAAATTTCCCGAGTAACATATAAATACAATTATGATTTATTATACAACAGTGCAAAAGGAATGTCAAACAAAGCAATTCCTAAATCAACTCAAAATCCGACAATCAAAGCACAAGGAACAGTAATAATCAGACTTGTTCGACACACATTTGTTGACAACCGCACAAAACGAGCCTAAAATAATACCATACTTAATATGAGCGGTGAATTGAATGAAAAAATTTTCGATAATCCTCGGAGCAATAATACTTGCGCTGTTTGTGACTCTCGTAATATGGGGCGTTTACTGTGACAACACAATTGCAATCACAAATTACTGTGTAAACAATACTAAGAACGATGCAAAGCTGAAATTTGTTGTCATCACGGATCTGCACAACAAGGAATACGGAGAAAAGAACGCAGACCTTGCAGAGCTTGTAAAGGAACAAAATCCCGATTTTATTGCAGTTTGCGGAGATATGGTCAACCGTGGCGATCCCGACACAACGAAGATGAAAGATGTGCTTGAAAAGCTTTCAAAAATTGCACCCACATACTGCTGTCTCGGCAACCATGAACGTGACAATGCCGCCAAATTCGGAACGGATTTTAAAAGCGAAACAGATTCAACAGGCGCTGTATTGCTTGATAATGAATACATAAAATTCACCAAAAACGGCAAGAGTGTACTTATCGGCGGAATGAGCGACTACCCTTATTATGAGTTCTACACTCCCGATGACGATGTTCCGTCAAGAACGCTGTGGGAAGAATTTGCCGAAAAAGCAAAGAACAATTTCACAATTCTTCTGCACCACCAGCCCGAATACATTGCCGAGGACGCAAAGAAAACCGACATAGACTTAATCGTCTGCGGTCACACCCACGGAGGACAGATTCAATTGCCGTTCATCGGCGGAGTAATCGCTCCGAATCAGGGACTTTTTCCGAAATATGACAAAGGCGAATTTGACCTTGACGGAACAAAAATGATTGTCTGCGCAGGTCTGAGCAACACCGTATTCATCCCCAGAATCAATAATCAAGTTGAAATAGGTGTTGTGACAATTAAGTAGGGGCGTTCATTGGACGCCCGCAAGTAATTGCACATAATTTATGATAAATATGATTCTATAAATGCCTCAATATAATTGTTATACCGTAGCGGCGAACCGTGTTCGTCGCTACAAATAAATTTCATATAAAACAAAAATTGCATCAATGCCGTATTCGGGCATCTGATGCAATTCTTTTATCCGAGTATCTTCTCTAATAGATTGCTGTGGCTCGCCGTCAGTTCTTCTCGCTGTAATTCCTAAGTTCCGCAGGAGTTCTGCCGTATTCTGACTTGCAGGACAGGATCAACGAATTTACATTCGGGAAACCGTTTTCAATCGCCGCCTGTCTGACGGTGATTTTTTTGTTTCTCAAATCATCAATAGCGTGTTCAAGACGAACACGGCGAAGATACTTTGAAAATGTTTCTTCTGTTTTATCCTTAAAATATTTTGAAAAATGAGCAGGCGTCATGCCTACATAATTGGCGATTTCATTGAGCGTGATTTCGCGTTTGTAATTATCGTGCATATATCTGATAGCACTTTTGGCGCAGTCAAAATCATCCGCCTGAGAACCGTGAACATATTGTATATCGTTGTCAATGCAATCACGGATGAGATAGTACGCAACGCTGTACATCACCGCTCTCACCTTCATGCTGATAAGCTTGCTCTTGTACTCTTCATATCCGTGGAATATGTCCATTGTTTTTCTGATAAACTCAAGAGCTTCGCCCTCGGGTTGTTTGAAACTCGGCACAATATGCGGATCGTCAACATACGGTGCAATTGCCTTTGGAACGATATTGAGCATAACAGCCTGAGTATCCTCACCAATGTCCTCGTAGGAATGAACCTCCTGACTGTTAAGAACATAGACATCGCCCGCATTGAGAATAATTTCACAGTCAAGCTTGTTAAGCCTTACCTTACCTTTTTTTATATAGGAAATTTCATATGAACCATGCCACCTGAGTCCAGATTCAAAGGCAGCTTTTCTGTCCGGGTATCTTGTAACCCTGCCGCTGTAATACGGCTCGGGCGGTAACAACACCTTCTTGTACTTCATGGTTTCACCCTCAACTCAATTAAAATCAATCAATTGTTAATAACATAGTCAGCGCAAAAATAAATATATTTAAGATCCGCAATTACCGCAGAATGGTCTGTTTTTACTACAACTGTTCTGCGTTCTTTTTGGCTGATTTCCTCAACACAGCGTGCAACATTGCACTTTGAAGGCTCGTAGCCGTACTTTTCAAAAAATTCTTCCGCAGTCATAACAAGAGAGCCGTAGCCCTCAAACATATGCAAAAGAGAATAGTCAATCAGCTTGTATTCATCTTCAATAAGGCTGATTCCGATATCGCAGTTTGTGACTGAACCGATGTAATACGGTGCGTCATTGAGGAACAAGCCTGTCTTGAACGAACCGATTGAAACGGTAAGATCCGAGTTTACCGCCGTACTGCACACACCCGTGTCACCGTTGATTCCGCTGTTGATATCTGCACTTATAACATAGGCATTTGTCATATTAATCTGCTCAACCGCTTCAAGCATTTCACCCTTTAATTCACCCGAAAAGCCTGTTCCGAGCAGACAGTCAACTACAATGTCAAATCCCGTGAAAGCCGCCGCCTGTGACATTGGCATCTCCTCGGCACCGAGCGACATTGCGGTTTTATAATAGTAAAGGCCGTCCTTTGAAAAGCCGTCGCTTGCTCTGAAAATTGTCGGTGTAAAGCCGTTTTTGCATAAAACACAGGCGAGCGCATAACCGTCGCCGCCGTTGTTGCCCTTACCGCAAACTATGGCAACCTTGCCCACAAACTTTGCCGAATTAAAAATCCCCTGTGCGGCTCTGTACATAAGCTCCGCCGAAGGAGTATGCTCCGCAATCGTCCTTGCGTCGCTCTTTCTCATATTTTCAACCGAAACGACCTGAACAAATTCCATCTTATATTCCTCCGCTTTCTGAAATTTCCATAGCCTTATCCGCCGTTTGCGGCATTGTAAGCCGTCATAACAGCACTTTCATCCATATTACAACCGAGCAAAAACAACGGTGTTTCCTTAAAGAACTCATCAAGCAATTCAAGCAGCTTTTCCATTCTGCTCCGCTCAACATCAATAACCGTTGCCTCAAGCAACTGTTTCATAACCTGCGACGGCAACACCCTGACTGCCGTGTTCTCTTCTGCTCTCTGAAGAATATACACAGCCTTAACAGGTGCTTTTGTATTTGTTCCTATGTTAGCTTTCCCCATCCACGGAGTTCCGTAAACATAAAATTTTCCGTCACATTTTCGTATAACCGGCTTGTCATCGTTAATCATCGTCACCCTGTTGCCAAAATGCCTTCGCCACAGAGCCGTGTGGGTTGACTTGCCCGTTCCGCTGACTGCCGAAAAAACATAGCCCTCGCCGTCAAGCTCAAGACAGGACGAATGAAAAAAGAATCCGTCAAATCCGTCAAGCACGGCGTTACAGAATTTTGAGAGTATCAGAACATCCTCCGCACCTTGTTCGCTGAGGTTGTCGGAAAGCCTGAGACGCTCACGGATTTCGTCATCCGAAACCGATATCGCAATGTCGGTCTTTCCCGATTCATTCGACTTAACGGCATAGCTTTCAAGCCGTTTCCTGCATATTTTAAATTTTGGATTAACTTCAATATTCAAATCAGCTATTCTGTATATCGGCATATCTGCTCCGCTAAATACTATAATGAAATATTGTAACACAAATTAATGCTTTTTGCTACGGCGAAATGAATAAATATTATTTTATCTTTTAGTGCAAGTTGCTCAGTCGCACATCTTTAAAGGCAAATATTGCACAACACAAGCCGTGTTATTTTGTAACAATGCACATACAGCTTATTTTATATTCATTTTAAAGCCTGTAAAAAAAGCATTATTTTACGACTTTTTCAATTTTGTTTACTTTACTTGTCCGACTGCTTTTTTGCATACTCTTCAAGGTATGCTCTTTCATAAATTCAAATATCCTGTGCGTAACCGTTCCTATAAGAATCGGAATGAATATTCCTGCGGCAAGGTAGATTATGCAGTAAAAATTTAAGCCGTTCGGACGATAAATATACCAGATTGTTGACTTGAGTTTTAAAATATCAAAATCTTTGAACAGCGGTGTAATTACGCTCAATCCCCAAAATGCCCATTTTACAATCATAAAAGCAAAAATGTGGTGAATCATAATGCTGTAGGTATTGTCCGAAATCATCCTGACAAGCTTTTTGTTCTTGATAATCGGAGTAATCAGCTTTGCAACCCTCAGCCAGAACGCAATGCCCGTGATTGCGGTTACATAAGGAATGACGCAGCCGTTGTCAAACTTCACGCACTTTGACGGAGTGTATTCAAGATTTTCACAGAATGTGAGGAGAAGAAGCTGAACTCCGAGAACGATTGCAAAATATGCAACGCTGTTGAGATTATCGTGTTTTTCAAGCTTTTCATGATATAATCTGCCGAACTCAAAACACGGCAGAAAAAACATTGACCTGAACAACAACAGCAACGCACCCTTTGGGGCAGGATTCCAAATGCAGTATTGCACACCGAAAATTCCGATTGCAAGATACACGGCAAGAATGACATACTCGTTGCCCCTGTGAACCTTTTTGAGCAGTTTGCGGAACAGTATGTTAAAAACATAAACACAGAACAGCGGATATACAAACCACGAACCGAGGTTGTAGGCAAAACTTTCGCCGTCAATAAACGGCATAACAAAAAGGTTGTACAGATCAAATTTGCCCTGAGCAATCGTATAGCCGACCTGAGTAAGTGCGAATGCGATTATTCCGTAAACAATGTTCCATAGATACGCAGGAATCAACAAGCGTTTTGTGCGTCCCCATATATATTTGAAAATATGTTCCTCGTGTTTTTCCTTGTAAAAATAGCCCGAAATGAAAACGAACAAGGCGAGATTGTACGAATACTTTGGAAACCAATCATACATCAGCGACACACCGCCGTTATAGCAATGCCCCGAAACTATGATAATAATGCCGATTGCCGACAAAATTTTAAAAGTAAAATTAATGTTTCCGTCATCGCTGAGCCTTTCGTTTTCAGCTGTGACACTGTTTTGTTTAAGTGCAGATTTACTGCGTGTTTTGTTCTTTCCCATAATTCCCTCTCATCTGTATTTGTCGCAATTTAAAAATTCCGCAAATTCACACGGTAATTGTAACACAAAAGCAACCTGCAATCAATATATCAAATTCACCGTGCTAAACACATATAAATCATTATTTTGCACAATCTCACTTTTGTTTTAACAGGTATTTAAATCTTTTAGTCACATCTGTTCCACCACATAATTGTACACATACCCGTTAAAAAGCCTAAGATTAAAGTGTAAATAAATTCAGTCAAAAAAGCCGGACAAAGCATAAAATAAAAAAATATGCAAAAAACTATTGACACAACCTTTACATAATGCTATAATAATAAAGCTGTAAAAAACAGCAGAGTTGTATATCGCGGGATAGAGCAGCTCGGTAGCTCGTCGGGCTCATAACCCGAAGGTCGTCGGTTCAAATCCGGCTCCCGCAACCATTCAATAAGCACTAACCGTAATGGTTAGTGCTTATTTTTATTTCTGATATTTCTGAAAATTTTATTATCTCCATAACACACCGGCCTGAGCATTGTAACTTGATGCTCAGGCTGATTTTTTATTACTTATTATGTTTTAATGCGTATCTTCAATGCAGTACACAAAGTTTGTGAGGTTCATATTATCGTCAAAAGTGAAAGTTACATATCCGTCTTTCCGCTTATAGGTAACATCGCCGTGGGTTATGTTATTGTACATTGGCTCGCCGAGTTCAGCATAGACATCGTCATAGGTGCTGTTGCCGTTGATTTCGCCAAAACCGATGTTTGAATTGGCAAGGTTGCCTGATGAGTAATCAACCGTAATGCTGTAAATTTTATTTGTTTCGGCGGTAACCATAACATTCATACCGCTGTAGTAATGAATATACCACTTATCCGACGCTAAAAACGGATCTGAAATTTCTTCGCCAAAGGCATTTTTTACATCGTCAAAATCAGCGTTCAAAAAATTATTGCTCTCAACATCAAGCATTGAACTTTCGGACTTTTTAAGATAAAACTTTCCGCCTATATCCCACATTGATTCGCTGTTCTGATTTGTGACCGTGTTTTCAATATAGATTTCGCCGTCGGAAAACTTGATTTTACCCGTACCGCTGTTCTGCCAGCCGTCATCATCAAACGAAAAAGTTCCTATTCCGTCAATCACCTTTGTTGTAACATTGCTTATTCTCGCAATTCGGTTTTGCGGTGCAGACGAGGTTTTTGTAAAAGTAAATCTCACAACATCATCCTTGACGGAAATTATCTCAAGAATATTGCCGCCGTTTTGAGTTGCGGTTGAAATATCGCTGTCTTTATCGCACCATATTCCGACATATTTTGAATAATCCAAGGTTTTATTTTCAGCCGTTGTCGTGACCGCAGTGGTCGGAACAGTTGTTGCATGTGTGGTAACATTATCCGATTTGCCGCCAAAAATCGTGCTGTTCAAAATTACAATCACCGCAATTACAATGAGCAAAACGATTGCCGATGCAACGGCAATAATAATCGGTTTTTTCTTTTTTACCTTAATTTCTCCGCCTGTTGTAACATCAATCAGCTTTGTCATACAGTACGGACAAAAGGTCGATTCAATCGGAAGTTCCTTACCGCAATTCCTGCAAAACTTCGTATCCTTGCCCATAACGCCTCACCTCTTTTATATATTTTAAAACAAAAAACAACGCAATGCAATACGCACTGCGTTGTTTTCGGTTATTCAACTCTGAACGATGAAAGTACATCATCCGTTTCAGCTCTGGCATCGACCATTTGCTGATTTGCGTATTCGTCCTCCAACATTCCGAAGCCTGTTGGATGAATGTACATAAAATACTTACCGTCCTTACTTCCGAGTCTGCGTGAATCTATGCTGACCGTTCCGTCATATGTCCAGTCAATAGCGAATAAAGATCCGTCCGAGCCTGTTTCAGAATGTTCGTGATTATACGATTCATAAAAAGTAACCTTATCACCATCAACCTCATATGTATAATCCTCGGGAACTTCAATTGAAAAGCCGTTAAAATAGCATCTTCCGCCACCATTTGAGTTACCTTCGCCATCATCTTTCGATGTTTCGGGCTCGGTCGGCTTGGCTGTCGTAGGCTCAATTGCAGTAGACTTTGCCGTTGTTGGAACGTCTGTAGTCAGTTCAACAGTTGTAGGTTCTGCGGTTGTCGGAATTTCCGTTGTAACCTGTTGGGTGGTTGCTTTAACAGTTTGCTCGGCATTATTATTCCCGAAGATTTTCGGCAATAAAACAATTGCACATACAGCCAACACAATCGCAATTGCCGATACAACAGAAATTATGACAACTAATTTTTTCTTTGACTTTTTATCCGACTTTATATCAGTCGGTTTTTCATTAACCGAGGTCATCGGCAAAGGCTTTATCTCTGCACCGCAATGTTCGCAAAACCTGTCGCCGTTTTTAATCTGATTTCCGCATTTTTCGCAAAATCTCGTTTTATTCTTATTATCCATTTAGTCTCACCTCTTCTACATTTTAAAGCAAAAAGCAACGCAATGCAATACGCACTGCGTTGCAACTTTCATTTTTATATGCTACTCAACATATTTTTCCTCATAATTTCTAATGAAATTAACATTATACTTTTCAACATCATTGAGCATATCCTCGGTGAAATCTTCGGGTTCAATCGTTCCCACATACCACCATTTATCGTCAAAATAATCTTGTATGTAGTCCGTATTGAATCTTCGTCCTGCTCGGGCATAAATTTCATTTCGTGCGAGTTCAAGCTCATCTGCATCAAGTCCTGCCAAATCGGAATTTGTAAGCTTTCGTGTGCCACTGTCCGGCAATATGTAATCATCGTCATCGTAATAATCATCATAATCATTATAATCATCATACGAACTGTCTGACTTGTCGGATTTTGCAGTTGTGGGTTCGGCTGCAGAATAATTTGTATCCAAATAAACTATATTGGATTTTTCAGACATCTCATTAATAAATTTATCAGAAGCGGCTAATAAGTAAAGCGTTAATATATCTCCAGGTGTTTTATAACTAAAACATATGTTGTTATATACAGACAATGTATTTTGATCATTTGCAACTTTATTGAGTGATTCATTAAGTAAATTGGCCGCATCTTCTAACGAAACATTACACATAATTGCAATGCAAAGTGTAGCGTTAGTCTTTAATGAAGTATCCGACAATATTGCTGATACATTCATAATTTTTCCGCTGTATTGCTCGGTACCTATCACAATGTTCATCCTTGATAAATCTTTCGGAGTATAAAGTTTCGTAGCTGTATTGGTTCGTTCCTGATTACCGTTATCAATATCGTAATTTGATACATCGGATAATATATTGACCGCCTGTTCGATATTATCATATTTATTGCTGTCACTTTCTGATGATGACAACCGTGATACCATAATACTTTTATACTTTTTCCAAAAGCCGTAGAAATCATATTTAACTCTTGCACCCGTATCATTTGATGATTCTTCAACAACGCTTTCGTTTAGCGGTACAATGCCTTCTTCAACCGTTGTCGGTTCAGTCAAACTGATTTCCGATTTGGTGTTGGTTTTGGTATCGGAATGACTGCTGTTGTTTAAAGGAAACAAAACCAACGCAAGTATTCCTGCAAACACAAGTACAAAAGCACCGAACACTATGCCTGCAATTTTCCATTGCTTTTTCAGTTTTTCTTTTTGCTCGTCTTTTGGTTCATTCAGGCTGACTGTTTCGGTTGTTTCGGAATCTTCAACAGCCGAGCAATCTTCACCGCAGTTTTCACAATATCTGTCATTTTCATTTAGCAGAAATCCGCATTTTGGACAACGCCTCATTTTTAACCCTCCTTATCACTTGAATAATCACCTATTTTATCAAAGTTGCTGTTATTCAGTTATGTTATATTTACAATGCTAATTTTAATAAAATCCTGTAACTTCAAAAGCATAGTATTCAGCAGCTGATTTATAATCGTGGTCACCTGTAAGAGTACAAGTGTCATTTGTCAAATTTATAACTATGTATGCGTTACCGCTGTTATTATAATATCCATCAGGAGTATTTCTATAATTTCCGGAAACGGTTACCTGATACCCCAACAAAGTTCCCGTGTCTCGTGTTTTTGTCGGAGTGATATCAAGTTGAGGATTTTCAAACATTGAAGCCACTAATTGCCCAAAAGTTATATCTGAACATAATCCGTTTTGAACATATGATGGATCAATTGAGTCCATAAAACTTGTCGAATTTAATATATCTACAACATCATCCTCATATTCATTATTTCCTTCTGTAGTTTCTTCAACTGTCGTCTCTTCAACCGTAGTTGAATCAAAATTAGTTTGTGTGGCTGAAGATTCAGAACTCGGTTGTTTCGAACATCCGCTTAATACTGTTGATATCAATAAAATCACAGTTAATGCAACAAGCGATTTTTTCATAAATTTCACTCCTTTTCTTTATAATGAAAACGCTCAGGTTTACCGTTGGTTATCAATATTTTCTGACCGCAGACATCACAATCGCAACTATGTGCGTCACATGGAATCACTGTTGTTTTTTGGCAATAAGGACATTCGACATATTTACATTTGATACGAAGTTTTTTAATTGAAACAACAAGTATAATCAACGCAAGAATTGCCAATATTACAGAAAATGTTATTGATCCCGGATTGTAGCCGGGAGTAATATATGTGCCATCACTTGGATCCCAAAATTTGTGCTGCGATGCATTTCCTTGTGTAATAATCGTACTAACGGATACAGCCAAAGTACCGCAAGCAACAATTATTCCACCGATTGACGCAGAATTGTATTTATAAACAACACCGCTTTCATCATCCTGATATATACTTTCATCAGTAACACAGTCATTGTTACTATTGATTTCATCTGGTATCTTTGCACCACATGAAGGGCAAAAACTTGCACTTTCTCTTATTTTTGAACCACACTTTTCACAATACGGCATAAAATCCCCCATCACCTATATTATTTTACAAACATCTATTTAGATAAAACTGATTATTTTATCTATATAATCTGTATTTGTTTCAATGAAAAGGCTGCCTTTTCTCTTGTTTATATTACTGTCATCAATGTTAATTGACTTATTGATATTTGATTTGAGCCATTTTATACCAATCTCATTTCCGCATTCCTCATAACCATGATGTGTGTTTTCGGTTTTTAATGCAGTTGTCACAATTCCAACCGCTTTAATTCTCATGGTTTTTGAACTGAGTGGAAGAGCCTTGATGTAAATGATATCGCCGATTTTAATGTTATTTAAAATAGCATATAATTCAGGCTTATCTTCTTTCTTCCAACCGATACATACAAACCCCTCGTTAACAAAATTATCCAATTGCTCTTCTGTTCCGCAGAACAGTGAACCCATTCCATAAACCGACATAATTTTCCTCCTAAAAATTTTATTTATTACAGACAGCAACACTGCGGTCTGTCAAAGTTCACAAAAATTTCATCTGTTGTAAAATAAGTTTAGCACAAATAATGCTACAAGTCAATAATAAATGCTTACAGTAAATTTATTTTTTTGTTCAAAAAGTTTAAAATAGACTATATATAGGATTCTGAGGTTTTACTTATGAACAAAAACATTGATTATACGGCACTCGGCAAAAGGATAAAAAATAAGCGGATTGAAAAGGGTTTTACGCAGGAACAGCTCGGCGAATTGTGCGAACTTTCTGCGGCACACATCGGTCACATTGAGCGTGGAACAAGAATACTTTCCGTTGATGTTCTTTTCCGTATTTCTCAGGCACTTGACACAAGCATTGACTGGCTTGTATTTGATTCGGTCGAAAACAAACATATGCTTAACGAAATTGACAGCGTTTTGAAAGGTACAGACAAAACCAAGATAAACACATTTCTTAATACCGTGAGAATTCTTGCCGATAACATTGACAAGTTGTAAACAATTTGTTAAAAATCCACAAAATAATTACCGTCCTTGATTAAACTCTAATTAAAGTATAATCAAAGACGGTATTTTTGTCCTGTGCTGTCAGCACAGTTTTATTCTGTTTTAAAGATTTCCTTTCAATTCTTTCACATTTTGATAGCGGTTGTCTGGAATTGTCTGGGTGCATTTTACAATCACCCTTTTCAGCCTGCCGTTGTAAAGGCGAATTTCAGGTGGCTGACCTGTGAGCATAACATTCATCAAAACACCTATTGCGTAAATGTCAGTCCGTTCATCGGTTTGATTAATTCCGTACTGTTCGGGTGCGGCATATCCCATTGTGCCAATAGCCTGTGTGTCTTTCGACTGATAGGGCTTGTACAGCCTTGCCGCATCAAAATCAATCAGCTTTACATTACCGTTGCTGTCAATCATCACATTTTCAGGCTTAATATCCTTGTGTATAATTTGGTGCGAATGTAACAAATCAAGTGCGTCACAAAGAGATGAAATAACTTTTCTCACACCTGACGGAGAATACAATCCCGTTTGCAGATAATCTGCCACGGTCTGACCGTCAACATATTCTTCAAGAACGGTGACTCCCGTTTCGGTTTTGACAACATCGTAAACATTTGCAATATTTGGGTGTGAAAGCGTTCTAAGTGCAAAGTAAACTTCTCCCGAACCTTTTAATGTGCGTTTTACAATCTGTTTGCCGAGTTCCTTATGCCTAAAAACACAGATTTCCGTTTTATCTGTTCGTCTAAGCAATCGCACAAACTGATATTGTTCATTAATCACTGTATCAATCCAATTATTTCCCATAACATTTCCTCACAATATTGACAAGCACATAACAAAAATATTAGTATAATAATGCTTGCCGTGCTTTGCAAAATTATAAGTTTAATCATACTTGCCGTGCTTATTATATCATGTTAAAATAGTTTTGGAAACTTACAAAACTTTAATTCAGGGAGTTTTTGATTATGATACGCAAAACCACAACTCAACTTTTAAAAGAACTTGAAAATTTCAACACATTTGAAGAATACGAAAACGCAAACAGGGATTCAATGATAAGCAAAAATCTCTCGGAATACCTTACCGACCTTTTGAACGAAAGGAATCTTACAAAAGCGGAGGTCATTCGTAAAGCCGAACTCAGCGACGGCTATGCCTATCAGATTTTTTCAGGCTTGAAAACTGCCCCGAAAAGAGATAAACTAATTTGCCTTTCAATAGGAATGGGTCTGTCGGTAAATGAAACCAACAGCGTCCTTAAAATTGCAGGACTATCACCTCTCTATCCAAAAATCAAGCGTGACAGCATTATAATCATAAATATGAATAACAACAAAAGCGTTGTAGAAATCAACGAGGCTCTCTATAACGAGGGGGAAGATACTTTAAATTAACAACGAGGAGGGCATAATGGGATTACTTGAGAATGCGAGATATGCGTCTATTGAGCGTGGATACGATTATTATAAAAAAGGGAATGTGATTTCCTTTAAACAGACAAGCGAAAATGAATATGAGGGCAAAGTATCGGGTTCTGCGAAAAAGCCTTACGATGTTCACATTGATATTATTCATATAAAAAAATCATTTTGTAATTGTCCGTTTGCGGAAGGCAACAGAAAGGTCTGCAAGCACAAAATTGCAATATATTTTTCTGCATTTCCCGAAAAAGCCAAGGAATATTACAAAAGTCTCAAAAGCTATGATGAACCCGAGTTTGACGATGATTATGACGATGATTATTTTGATGAAGATGATGAATTTGACGAAGATTTCAGAGAGGTTGTCTGCGATATTCTAAATCATAGGATTTCAAAAATGACAAAATCGGAGGCTCAATCTGCACTATATGATATTATTGAGTCAGCCCCCGAATGGATGCTACGGGATTTTGTGAATAATTGGATTTGAACAAATTAGCACAAGGCGGTACATATTATGGCAAGAGTTTATACATTTAAAATTGTCTATATAGGATGCGAGAACAAAATATGGCGAGATATTCAGATTTCCTCAAATTCGACAATGGCTGTGTGAAGATTATTAAAAAGCAATACACACAACGCACAACAGCACCGATATTACTTCGGTGCTGTTTTTTGTTTTTATTATAAAGTTTTTGCTGAATAATCAAAGCTTAATGTTATTCATCTCGTCACCGAGGACATCGGCGATTTCTTTCAGGTGGCCTGTGCGTTTGCCTTTTAGTTTATAGAACTGCAAAAGTCCGTAGCCCGGGTACTCGTTGCCCTCAACCATAACGGGACCGTTCTTTGAAAAGGCGATATCCCAACCGATATATCTCACCTGCGGAATCTTTTCCGCTGCCTCAACAACCATGTCAAGAGCCTCTCGAACGCCTGCAATCTTAACCTCAGAGAACTTTTTACCTGTCATCGGGTGTTTGTCATAAACATTGCCGTAGTCGTCAATTACATTACTGTCGATTCTGCCGTCTGCATCAAGGCTGAGGTAGAGGTCATTTGTACAGCCGATAACATTTGACTCGTCCTGATTGATACGGAGAGCGTTATTTATTATATGCGCCTTGCCGTCCTTATAGAGCGTAACAACTCGCCATGAATTTACAACGCACGGATTGATTTCGTTGAGGTCATCGCTCTGAACAATTGCTTCCTCAACAAGAAGCTGACCGTTTGCCTTGAGTTCATCATAAAGCTTGTTGCTGTCCTTTACATCGGCAACGGTGATTTTTGAAATGCCGTGACCGCCCTCGCCTGTAGGATCTTTTGCAAAAACAGTTTCTCTGCCGTCAAGGAACTTCCTGAAATCTTCCTTACTGCCTGTGCGAAGGTTGATGAAATCTCTTTTGAGATACTTTTTGAAAAGCTCGTCAAAAACAAGCTTGTCACGAAGAAGAACGATATATTCTTCATCGTTGAGATATTCAAGAATTTTGTAGAAAGTCTTTGCAGTTACAAAGGTTTTTTTCTCTTTAGCAGAAAGGTTGATAAAATCGCAACGGAAATAGTCCGTGTAGCCTGTGCCTCTGATGAGAAAGTTGCGGATTATGTCGAACTTGATATAAGCCTTTGACTTACCGCTGTTCTTGGCGATAATGTCAATGTGCTTATCCATTCTGCTGTGGTTAATATCTCTGAATTTATTCAAAAGCCATTTGTGTACCGAAACTGCCATCTTACTTCTCCTTTACAACCTTACCGTCTTTTACATAAAATCTCGGATTGTTCTTGCCTATATTCACAAGCGCCTCAGCATTGCCCATACCCGAACTTCTGCCGAACATACCAACTGTTATGCTGTCACCGAGGAGTGTTACCTCGTCATCAATTTTTACCGATGAATCAACCTTAACAGCAGTCATATTCATACACATCTCACCGACAACAGGATATTTTTTGCCGTTTATAACAACCTGTCTGTTGTGATTTGCGTGACCGATGCCGTTGTTGTAGCCGACAGGAAGAATTGCAAGAATAATATCCTCATCTGCCGTATATGACGCATTGTAGCCGAACCACTCGCCCTTGTTCACCTTTTTAAGCTGAAGAATACGGGTTTTCATCTTCATAGCCGGCTGTAAATCTATCTTTACATCAAAATATGTTTCGCTGATGTTGTACTTCTTAATGAAGTAATTGTTTCGCATTTTGCGAAGTTTGTCCTTTGGCGAATTTGAAAGAGAATCGGGGGCAACATTGTAGCCGTAGATTGCAATGCCCATTCTCACGCCTGTTGTAAAAGGCTGTTTCGGGTGGGTGAGCATTGAAACGGAACTGCCCATATGGACAATCGGGATTTTCTTCAAATCAATAAGCGATGTAAGCTCCTTGAAGTTTCTGACCTGCTCGTCCCAATGGGGATCAAAAATTCCGGCTGTTGCAAAATGCTGATAAATTCCCTCAAGAACAAAATTTGAACCGTTAATCATATCAACGGCAGTTTTAACCTCGTCCTTATCCTTGAAACCAAGGCGGTTAAATCCTGTATCAATCTGGAGATGAACCTTGAAATTGCAGTCAATGTTTAAATCAAGCAACCTTTTGAGGTAGTCAAGCTCATTCACGGCAATGGTGAGATTAAGCCGCTTTGCCTCCTCAATTCTCGAAAGATGAACCGGATGCAGGCACAAAAGCGGAGCGTCCTTGTTGACCTTACGAAAGCTTTGAGCCTCCTCAAGAGAGGACACGGCAAAATAGTTAATGCCGTTTTTGTACATTTCATTTGCCACTTCCATACCGTGACCGTAACCGTCACCCTTGAGAACGGCAATAAAATATTTGTAGTCGCTGTATTTTTGTGTTATCGCACGGGCATTTGCACCGATTTTGTCAAGGTCAATTTCAACATATGAATCCAGCATTCCAAAGCCTCCGTTAATACACTATATCTTTAGAATTATAGCATAATTGCATGGGTAAATCAATAGCGATATTGAACAGTAACGGTGTACGGTTCGGGCATAAAATTGAAAATTAAAAATGTAAAATGGAAAATTATGGTCGGTAAGACAATTTGCAAGAGTGAAAAACATTGTCGCCCGACCGTTTTTGTATATATGGAAGTTGTTGCAAATTTGTATGGGCGGATATTATACGCCTGTAGATAGCCACGCAAAGATTTGTACAAATTAAAATTATATAAATAAAGCAAAAATTGCATCAATGCCGTATCGGGCATTGGTGCAATTCCTTTATCTAACTATCTTCCGGAAAGGACTGCGGTGTGCCACCGCAGTCCTAAATTTTCCATTTTCAATTTGCCAACGGCTTGTCGTTATATAAGCCCTACAATGTACATCTGAATTGTGGTTGCATCAATGACGGTAATATCGGAATCAAAGTTTACATCAGAGTTTATACGCTCTATCTCGTTCTGATTGACAAGACCCACAATTGCTTTCTGAATTGCGGTTGCATCGGCAATATTTATTTTGCCGTCACCGTTTGCGTCACCGTAATATGCCTTTTCGGTTGAATTGGTGCTTGCAGTCATAACATAGTTTGTCATACCGATTGCAAGGTTGCCCTTGTCAACTCTTTTTACATACTGCAAAGTTGCCTTGTTGTTCGGAGAATCCGACACGGCAACATACATTGCGTCGCCCTTGAGAACCATTCCGTAGCAAAGCCTGCCTGATGATGCGGACACACCACTGATATCGGATGCGACAACTGCCTGTCTGCCTGTTTTAACATCGTATGAATACACGGCGTCGGAGGTATTAAAATACAGAGTATCGTTGTATTTTTCAAGGCTCATAAATGTATTTAGCCAGTAGGAATTACCGCCTGCGCTCCATCTTTCGTTCAATTTCAGCTTTTTCTCATATGTATTGCTGTCAAGCTTGTATTTTAACAATGCACCCTTGTTAGCTGAAGAATTGTTGTTGACAAAGCCGTAAAATTCACCGTTAACCTCGCAAAGCCTTGTGTCGAAATTATGGATTTCGTAATTATCATATTTTGTCGAATTTGCACCGTAGCTTATTGTGTAATCATAGTGCTTTGACGGAAGATTCTGAATGGCATTGTCACTCAAAAGGAAGTATGTATGCTGAGCGTGTCCCGGTCGGTCATTAATAGGATCATCCCATGTAACATCAACATTATACCAAGCGTTGCCGATGTGAACCTTGTTCCACATATGGTTCATTGAGTTTGAATCAACAAGTTCGGAGTCTATTCCGACAAGTGAAAGAATGTAGGAATACGCAAGTGCATAGCCCTGACATACGGAAGTTTTTTCAACAAGCGAATTGTAAATATCAGCCTTGTTGTAATCTGATGTGCTGTACTCGCTCATAATGGCAAGCTCATCGTGGATTACAAGAGCCTTTTCGGAATCGGTCATATTCTCGTCCACGAGCGAAAGAATTCTCTCAACCTCTTTATCAAGCAACTTTTTCTGTGTTGCATACTCGCTCTTGCTGATTGTGTACTCGGGATAGATTGACGCAACCTTATCCTCTGACGGATAGTAGGAGTACGAAAATCCCTGATTCACATAGTAAAGCTCCGGATGAGTCAAGGTCAGCACCTTAAAAAATTCCGCAGCATCGCTTCTCGGAACATTAAGACTGCTGATATCAATTTCCTCGTCAAAATTTTTAAGGCTATCAAGAACCATACCTTCAGCCTTACCGTATTTGTCGTACATTGTTTTGTTATAAAAAATTTTGCCCTCTTTCGGCGCTGTGTATGCCGAAGCTGTAAAAATGCCCGTTGACACCGCACATGATACCGAAACCGTCACCGTGAGCATCAGTGCAAAAAATTTACCCGTTGATTTTTTCATGTATATTTCCCCTCCTTGAGTCAAAGATGCAAAATGCACAAAAAATTTGATTTTCTCTGACTTTTACAACTAAATTATACCATTTACAGACACAACAATTCAATTCACATAAACGCCGAAGTTATGAACACTAATTTGTCTGTTTATACAAAAATTTAGTTTAATTACAGATAAAACACAATAACACGCAATAAAACATGCTAAACTATACCGTCATACAATCCGCTGTCTGCACATACAATCTATTACAGATGTCCCCCTAAGGAGGACAGACAGGAGGGCTGTATGTGAAAGGTATCGTAGAAGAAAGAGCGGCAATGCTCGGTGAATACATAATCGAAAGCAAGGCAACCGTGAGAAGTACGGCAAAAAAGTTCGGTGTGAGCAAAAGCACCGTGCATAAGGATGTCAGCCAACGGCTAAAGGTACTTAACCCTGCACTTTACCGACAGGTGAGGGAAATTCTTGACACAAACAAAAGCGAAAGGCACATAAGAGGCGGTCTTGCAACAAAAAAGAAATATCTGCAAAAGAAAGCCTCCGAAAGCGAAAAAAGCTGAAAATCAACTGCAATACGGCTCATACACCATACAAAACCGCATTTTCAGAGTATATTTTGGGTATTTTGGAACTTTACTTTTTATGACTTGCGTTGTATAATGGAGTGTAAATATTTTCAGATTTGTCTATAGTTTGTGTACGGCAGTGGTTAATGCACGGCTGTACCTGAGGAGAAATTAAAAATGAGAAAAATTCCCTTTTCGCCGCCTGACCTTTCTCAGGCAGAAATTGACGAAGTTATAAAGGTTCTGAAATCGGGCTGGATTACAACAGGTCCCGAAACAAAGCTTTTTGAAAGCCGTATTGCAGAAAGATGTCACACGGAAAAGGCTGTCTGTCTTTCATCGCAGACCTCTTGTGCCGAACTTACTCTGCGTATTCTCGGCATCGGTCCGGGAGATGAGGTTATCGTTCCGGCATACACCTACACGGCAACCGCATCAATCATCTACCATGTGGGCGCAAAGCCTGTTATGGTTGACTGCAAAAGCGGCAGCTTTGAAATGGACTACGATAAAATGGAGGCGGCAATCAACCACAATACAAAAGTTATCATTCCTGTTGACCTTGCAGGTGTTGTGTGCGATTATGACCGTATTTTTGAGGCTGTTGAAAGGAAGAAAGGCGTTTTCAATCCACGCAACGAACTTCAGGAAAAGTTCGGCAGAGTTATTGTTATGGCTGACGGCGCTCACGCATTCGGTGCGCAATGGCACGGTAAAATGTGCGGTGAAATTGCCGACTTCACAAACTTCAGCTTTCACGCTGTAAAGAATATGACAACTGCCGAGGGCGGTGCGGCTGTTCACCGTTCACATGACGGAATTGACGAGGAAGAAATGTACAAGCAGTATATGCTTCTCTCTCTTCACGGTCAGACCAAGGACGCATATCAAAAAAACAAAGTCGCATCATGGGAATATGATGTTGTTGACACTCAGTACAAGTGTAATATGACCGATGTACTTGCCGCAATCGGTGTGGCTCAGCTTGAACGCTACGATCAAATGCTTGAGCGCAGACATCAACTTATAAAGCTTTACAACGAAGAATTTAAGGATTTGCCTGTTCAGGTGCTTAATCACTGCGATGAAAACCACCGCAGCAGCGGTCACCTTTACTTTGTAAGATTTATCGGCAAAGACGCAGAATACCGTAACAAGTTCTATAATATGATGGCTGACCACGGCGTAATGTGCAATGTCCACTTCAAGCCATTGCCGTTGCTTTCGGCATACAACAAGCGTGGTTTCAAGATTACCGATTATCCGAATGCGTATAATATGCACAAAAACCAGCTCACCCTCCCGATGAACTCAACTCTCACAGACGATGAGGCATGGTATGTAATCGAAACATTCAAACAATGTATGAAAACACTTAAATAACGGCGAGTCGCCGTTCCCGGTTCGTGAAGACAGTTTTATAAATGCGAGAATAAAATCGCCCTAGCGTATGGGAAATTGAAAGTTGAAAATGGAAAATGGAAAATTACGGTTGGTGGTGTACCACCGCCCGTAATTTGAGAAGACAGTCAGATAAATAAAATGCATCAGATGCCCGGTAAGGCTCTGATGCATTTTTGTTTTGTATCCTACAGATTGATTCGCATAGCGAATCAAATTAATCGGGAACTTTTGTTTATCATTTTGCAGACTGTCTTCAAGACCACCACCGCCCAATAGTGCAATTTCACCGTCCGACAAGACGATTTCACTCGCCAACGGCGAATTTCACGGTAATGACCGCAAGCGGTCATTACCAAAGTCCGTTTTATCGGACACCTCTTTTGATAAAATATAGATACAGTAAGGAAGGCAAATGAAAACGAGGAGGAATAACAATGCTGAATTTCTGTGTCTACATCTTCACGGCATACGCTGTGTCGGGTTCTGTAAAGACGATTATGGGGATAAAAAAGAAACCCACCCACCGCAGAAATCGCCGCAGACAATAATCTACAAAATCAAAAGGGGAAATTATTATGAAAAAGGTTTATGTGACAATCACGGGAATGAAATATTACTACGGTTTCAATCCGTTCAGCATCGGCAAAAAACTGACATGCAAAAAGGAACACAACAACCCGTATGACAGCGAGGCAATTAAGGTCACGATGAAAAACATCGGCACGGTCGGCTATATCGCAAATTCGCCGTACACCAAAGCCAACGGCACAATGGGCGCCGGCGCAGTCAATAAGTATGTCAAGAAAAAATTCAAAGTCAGAGTAATGTTTATGACATCAACAAAAATCATATGCGAAGTAATTGACGGTTTCAAGGATAAATATTCCGAAGAAAAAACCGAACCGACAGACAAAATTGAAGAAAAAGAGGTTGTTGAGTTTTGATTGCAGTACGGGCGTTCATCGGACATCGGTAGGTAATAACACAAATTATGGATTCAATTTTGAACGCATTGCGTGCAATCGTGTGCATTGCACACGAACGGGCGAACAACTACAATACTACGCTCGGGTATAATATGTTTTGGCATTGCACAAACTATCTACACGAATTGGGAACGGCGGCTCGCCGTGCGGGCGGATAATATGTGCAGTGTAGTAACATAGTATACAACAGTGCAAAGACATAGTATACAGTTTTATGATAAAATAAACGGTCGGGAAATACAGCTTTGCATTTTGCAATGTATCTTCCCGACCGTAACTTTTCACTATTAACTTTTACCTGCCCGTCAGGGCTTGCGCTGTCCGTCAGGACAATTTAGCTATCCGCAGGATAATTTAGCTTGCGTAGCAAATTTAGCTCACGCTTGTGTGAATTTAGCTGACGAAAATCAAGGATTTTCGTCAATACCCCCACCTGTCAAAAAATCTGACAGTCTGATATGTCAGGATATAGTTCTGACTTTCGTGGAAAGCGCTCTGAACCATATCGGGATTATACATATACATAATGCGGTGCTGAACGGCATCCTTGTTTTCGTCAAAGATATAGCTTACCGCCTGAATACATTCCTGATTTGTGCCGATTTTGGTACTGCCGGTATAATGGCAGTTCTCGATAACCGAGGCAACTGTCGGATAACCGTCAAAGCACATTGCATCTTTTACCGACTGAGCAATGAGCGCCGCTCCTATAAAACCGCCCGAACCGAATTCGCCCATGCAAAGTCTTTCAAGAAGATCCCTGTCCTCATCGGTAAGCGTTACCTTGGAGCATTCATAGGTTTTGTCCGGATTGTCAATTGCCACAAGATAACCTGCGTCCCATTGAGATTGGTAATCAACAGGCTCTTTCGGCGGAATTGCCGTAGCAAACGGAACAGTTGCCTGTGTTGTTGTCACGGGCTGAGTTGTCGCTTTTGTTGCCTTTGTGGCTTTTGTCTGAGGCTGAGTTGTTGCCTTGGTTGCTTTAGGCTTTGCCGTTGTTGTTTCAACGGGTACGGTTGTTGCGGAAACAGTTGTTGTCGGAACAATCTTCCGAATATTCGGATTTACCCTTGCCATTGCCGATTCTGTCGGAGTTTCTCCCGCATTGAGAGTACCGTTTGAGCAGACGAACTGCAAAACTACCAAAACGGATACTACAACAAGCACAACCGACAAAACCTTGTTTATATTTTTATTGAAAAACTTCATCGTTTCACCGCCGTTTAATACTTCTAAACACAAATGACGCACAAAAAGACACGCTGTCACACATACAATAATTATACCACGGTATGCATTTCTTTTCAATTTAATCATTCTACAAAAATGAACTGCCTTTTTTAAACAATATTACCTAAGCGGACAAATTATTACCATAAACAAAAGCCGACGCATATGCACCGGCTTTTTATTTTGAAAATACTTATTTATAATGACTGTTTCTCGGCTCTTCTATACTTTGAAGGTGTTGTTTCGTAGTACATTTTGAATGCTCTGTTAAAGTTTGAAATGTTGTTGAAACCCGACATACCTGCAATTTCGATAACGGGAGTGTCCGTTGTGGTAAGAAGCATTGCGGCTCTTGTCAGTCTGAGCTCGTTAAGGTAGTTTACAAATGTTGTATTCATAAGCTCCTTAAAGAGATGCGACACATAGTAACGGCTGAGACCTGTTGTCTGAGCTATTGTATCAAGAGTAATGCTGTCGCAGAAGTTGTTGTTGATATATTCCGTAATTCTGCGGAGAGCACGGTACTTTTTGCCCTGAGCCTCAACATCACAAATCTTAACAAGACCCGATGAGAAAAGAATATAGAAAATGTCGTACATTTTGCCGTGAACAAGAATCTGGAAGAACTCGTGCTTTTCGTTCTCGGCAGAAATAACCGTGTTCATATCGTCAATAAGATTGTTATAACGGTAGTCGCCTCTCGTAACCTTTGCAAAGTGAGTGCAGTTGCCTGTTACAAGACCTCTGATCAGACTCTGCGGAATAAACTCCTGAGTGAGCGATGCAGGATTTGAAAGGTTAAGAAGAATAACGTCAACTCTTGCATTGCCTGTATTATTAATTTTGTATCTCTGATTAGGTGAAATAAAGTAAATGTCGCCTGTTGAAAGCGAATAAGTGTCAGCACCCATTTCAACGGTCATATAGCCGTCCCTTACAACAGCCACAAGAACCTCGTTGTGAACATTCCACATATTGCTGTCAATAATCATTTCACCGCAAACTACTCTGTAAGCTGAACTGGATGCGGTTGCCGAACGCAAGAAATCAAAATTCATAATAATAACCCCGATTCTAAAAAATTATGTTTTCAAACATTTTGTGTCTGAAAACAACACAAATAATCACTGCAACAATATAATAGACTTTATGCACAATAAAGTCAATAATTACGACAAATGTGCAAAAAATAAATGTATAAACCGTAATTAGTGCAAATTTTAAATATTCCGCTGTCTGCTGTATGTTAATTGATTTTTAATTCTACGCAATAATGTATCAATTTATCTACTGATAATTGTTATGATTATTTCCGAATCAGACATTATTATTTAACGATTTTAATATGAAATATTGCCAACCGTATGGCAATTAAAATGAATCGTTTACATTTTCAAGCTGTTTTTTAAATTCATCAACAACATTTTGCGGTGATATAATTCTGACCTTTCCGCCAAGACCGAATACCCAAGCGTAGAACTGTTTGCTTGTCATAATATCAACCGATACACCGAATGTTGTGTCGCTTTCCTTTGTAACAAAAATATCCCTGCCGAACCTGTCAACAATAACACCTATGCAGTCATTGTCAACCGACAGCTTAACCGTAGCTTTTTCACCGCCGAACATTGAGAAAACGCCCTTTGAATAATCTGCAGGATCAAATTTTTCAAAGGTCTTTCCCCCGTCACGCTCATCGTCAAGCACCTCGATATCGTCCATTTTGTCAACACGGTAATGCTTTATACTGTCGGCACAGGTGTCATAGGCAATGAGATAGTAATTCTCATCATCCCAGCACAGCGCCCACGGTGATGCCGTGTATCCGCCGTTTCTGATTTTTTCACGCTTAACAATTCGCTCCGTTCCCGAAAAATCGAGTTCCCAACGGTAGTATTTGAACGAGATTTTGCGGTTGAGTGCTATTGCATTCTGAATTTTGTCAACCGAATAATAAATTCGTTCATTCATTGTTTTGGCTCTGTTTGCGACAAAAACCTGCCGTTGCAGTTCCTTGCCGTCGTGAACACTTGCAAGCCCTTCAAGCTTATGAATGAGGGAAATGCTCTTTTTTTCGGTAATGAATTTTGAGCTTTGAATTGCGTCGACAAGAAGCTTCAACTCGGGCAGTTCAAATTCTCTGCTTGCAACATAATATTTAACGGTTGATGATTTGCTCTTGCAGATGTCCATTCCGAATTTTTCAAGCACCTGCAAATCATCGTAAAGACTTTTTCGCTCCGCAGTAATTCCGTACAACGCAAGCTCTGCCAGAATTTCGCTTGAAGTCAGCCCGTGATTTTCATCGGTTTTTTCAAGAAGAATTTTTCGCAGATACAAAAGCTTCTGTTTTTGCATAGGATTTCTCGACATAATACAGTCCCCCTCAAAGGATTATATATTTTTATGTGTTCATTATATCAAATTTCAGCCGAGATTTCCATATGTTTTTACGGCGAGCCGCCGTTCCCAATTCGAGAACATAAATTTTCTGCCATTACTAACGGGAGAACTCGGTTTTCCTCTGCAATTAAACAGTTAAATTCATATAAAATAAAAATTGCATCAATGCCGTTTCGGGCATCAATGCAATTCATTTATCTCAACTATCTTCTCGAAAGGTCTGCGGTGGCACACCGCCGACCATAATTTTCCATTTTCAATTTTCCATTTTACATTAACTACTAAATCCGCTCATCATGCCCGTAAGCATTACGACAAGCGGCATTGTTGCAAGTGAAAATACCGTAGTTGCGGCAACGATACTAACCGACAGCTCAACATCCTTGTTGAACTTTGTTGCAAACATAGTTGTTGTTGCGGCAGTAGGGGCTGATGTGGCAATTACGCAAGCCATGGTAATTATGGGTGTGACACGGCACAATGACATTACAACCGCTGTAATCATCGGTAAAGCAATCAGACGGACTGCCGAAGAAAAATATACACCCTTGTCAGTGAACGCCTTTTTAAAGTCAGCCTGTGAAAGGTAAAAACCGATAATAAGCATTGGGAGCGGAGTGTTCAGAGCTGCAAGATATTCAACCGGTTGGCTGATTATGTACGGAAGCTTAAAACCTGTAATAAAGATGATAATTGCAAGAACAACACCGATCAAACCGGGGTTGAGAACAAGCTTTTTGAATGAAAGCTGTTTTTTGTCACCGCTCATTGAAACAAGTCCGTGCGTCCATACAAAAATGTTGAATACGGCAACGAAAATTGAGCCGTAAAACCAACCGTCATCACCGAGAATTGCCTTCTGGAGGGGCAAAGACATAAATGCACAGTTTGAATAGATTGTTGCAAAGCGGATAACAGCCTTACGGCTTTCATCTTTATCATGAAAAATCAGGTTACAGATAAGTATTGACACAGCGAAAACAAGTGCAGAGCAGGTAACGCAAATTATAAGTCCGCCCAAAAGTTCAAACGAGAACTCCCGCTGAAAAGCAGAAATCATAACGCAGGGCGTCACAACATACAATACTATATCGGTCATGTGACGGGCGGAAAAATCGGTGATAATTTTCTTCTTACCGCAAATAAAACCGACTGCAATCAAAATGAACAGTACAAGCACCTGTTGTGCAATAATAATGAAATTCTCTCCCATAAATCATTCTTCTCTCTTACATTAATTGCTATTATTTTAGCACAGTTGCAAGGGGTTTTCAAATGATGATGTGCTTTTTTTCGTTTTTTTGACAGAAAAAACGACATAGTTCACAAATATGAGTTAATAACATTGTGCATTTTAACTAACAGGAATTTTATTTTTTCGCAAATATGTATTAACCGCTGAATTTTTGTACAGTTTATTGACATTTTTTACTCTCAAATGTATAATATTTACAAAAGATAAAACTTTTATTTCTGCAATATTTTATTACTTTGAAAGAAGGATTTATTATGGCAACAACAAAGAAAACAACTGCAAAAACAGCCCCTGCAAAAACTGCTCCCGTTAAGGAAGAGCCTGTAAAAAAGACTGTTGCAAAGGCTGAGCCTGCTAAGACTGTTGCTACAGCTGCAAAGAAGGCTGAACCCGCAAAGACAGAAACCGTAAAGGTTGAAACTGTTAAGAAAGCAGAACCCGTTAAAAAGGCTCCTGTTAAGAAAGTAGCTCCCAAGAAGGTTGCTCCAAAGAAGCCCGTTCCGGTTGAAACAAAGGTTAATTTCTTCGTAGAATATGCAGGCGCACAGGTTCCTGTTGAAGAAGTAATCAAAAATGTTAAGGCTACATACGGCAAGGATGCAAAGGAAATTTCAATCTATCTCAAGCCCGAAGAAAGCAAGGCATACTTTGTTGCCGACGGCAACGCAGAAGAGATGGATGTATTCTTCTGCTGATTGCAATAAATTTTGAATTTAAAACACAAGCTTTAAAGACCGCTCAAAAGAGCGGTCTTTTGTTGTTTTAAGATGAATGTTGTGTGTAATTTGTAGGGGCGTTCATTGGACGCCCGCCTTGATGAAATATTATGTTCGCAGAAATGTGTTTTGATGTGATTAAAATCGTGTGCAACGCACACGAACGGGCGAACACCGTTCTCCCCTACAAAATAGCAGTAACTTTCTGATATTTATATAGTTTATTTCTATCACAATGTTTGTGCCTTTACTTGCGGGCGTCCGATGACCGCCCCTACGGGATTGTATGAACAATTACAATGCTACGCTCGACCATAATTTTCCATTTTCAATTTTATACACGCTCGGGCAATTTAACTCTCGCACTTGTAAAACTAACTTCTCAAACGGGGAACGGCGGTTCGCCGTATTATCTGTCTTTCAAATCAACATATTCCTTGTTTTCGGAAATGCTCATATATGCAGGACGGATAATCTTACCGCAGTTGATAAGCTCCTCAAGTCTGTGTGCGCTCCAACCCGTAATACGAGCTGTTGCAAAAAGCGGAGTATAAAGCTCGCACGGAATATCAAGAAGGCTGTAAAGAAGTCCGCTGTAAAAATCGACATTTGCGGCAACGCCCTTATAGATTTTACGCTTTCTGCCGATAACCTTCGGAGCCAGTCTTTCAACTCTCTCATAAAGATCAAATTCATCATTGTGACCTTCGGCAAACGCAAGCTTTTTAACAGCACCGTAAAGAATCTGCTGACGGGGGTCGGAAATTGTATAAACTGCGTGTCCCATACCGTAGATAAGACCTTTTTTATCAAAAACCTGCTTGTCAAGGAGCTTTTCAAGATAATCTTCAAGAGCGTCCTCGTCTTCCCAATCCTTAACATGCTTTTTGAGATCCTCAAACATATAGTACACCTTAACATTTGCACCGCCGTGCTTAGGACCTTTGAGTGACGCAAGTGCCGCAGCTACTGCCGAGTATGTATCAGTACCCGAAGATGTTACAACATGTGTTGTAAATGTTGAGTTGTTACCGCCGCCGTGTTCCATATGGAGAATGAGCGCCATATCAAGAACCTTTGCTTCAAGCGGAGTATAGTGTCTGTCGGGACGAAGAAGTGACAGAATAACCTCGGCTGTTGACATTGTAGGCTCTGCACGGTGAATATAAAGGCTGTTATCACGCTGATAGTGATTATATGCGTGATAGCCGTAAACCGACAAAAGTGGGAATACTGAGATAAGCTGTATGCACTGTCTTAAAACATTGTCGATTGATGTATCGTTAGCGTTCTTATCATAGCAGAAAAGTGTGAGAACACTTCTTGCTATTGAATTCATCATATCGTTACTTGTCGCCTTGAGGATAACATCACGAACAAAGTGCTGAGGAAGGGTTCTGTACTGAACGAGAAGTTCCTTAAAGTCTTTAAGCTGTTCTTCGTTAGGCATATCGCCAAAGAGAAGAAGATATGTAACCTCTTCAAAACCAAAACGGTCATCCTCAAGAATACCGTCAACGATATCCTTTACATTATAGCCCCTGTAACGAAGCTCACCCTCGCAAGGAACAAGCTTTCCGTCAACAAGCTTATTCTGTGTGATTGTTGAAATATCTGTAAGACCTGTAAGAACACCCTTACCGTCAAGGTCACGCAAACCTCTTTTTACATTGTACTTGCTGTATAAATCTGTATCAATAACGGAGTTATGCGTCATTTTCTGAGCCAGAGCATGAATCTGCGGTGTAACATCCGAATACTCGCTGTTTGTCATAAAAAACACTCCTTTTTAAAATTCACAATAAATTGAAACTATATTTTATATATTATAGCACATTTTTAAAAAAAAGAAAAGGTACAATTCTTGCAGAAGTGTCATAACGATTTTTACCCTTATATGTAGAACTTGCATAATTTTTTGTCGTTTTATTCATCATTACGCAATTTTACGGATATTTATTTATAAATGAAGTATAATTTTGACGGATATAAATCTGCAATCCGTCATTTGAGGGTTTAGGGCAGAAAAATACGGAGCAGGAAAAACCTGCTCCGTAAAAAACAACATTATTTTATTACTTGAGATATGCGCCGTTAGTGCCGATCTGACCGTCAATTCCAGTGAAACCGTCTGCACAGCAAACATAAACTCTCATATTAGCCCTACCAACAGAAGATACTGTAAGTGTGCCGTCTGTAACATACTTAACATCGCCTGTAACTGCATCAATGTACTTACCGTTAGGAAGGTTCTTGAATGTAGCACCGCCTGAGATAGTTACACAAGCAAGGCTGTCTGTAGCGCCCTGTGTGTAACGGCGAACAAATGCCATATTACCGTCAACATAAGTCTTGCTTCTTGTATACTGACCCTTCTGAAGTGCAGGAACTGCTCTTCTGATTCGGTTGAGCTGCTGAATATGAACAGCGAGAGGTGCTTCAAGTGTGCTTGCAACAGCACCGCTTGCATTAGAATATGTACCAAAGTCTGTTGCTGTTACGTCGCCCTCGAGGTAGTCACCGAAGTATGCACGACCTGTTGTTGAAAGAGGTGCGTTAGGACCTACGTCCATAGGAACACCCTTCTGGAACTCAAGCTCAGAACCGTAGTAAAGACACGGAATACCACGGAAAGTAAAGAGTACATCAAGGTTCTCAGCCCATGCCTGTGTACCGCCGTCGTAACGGCTGTCCATATCAGGACCGTAGTCGTGAGAATCAACATATGTTACATTCCATGATGAGTCATTGTAGTACGGATCTTCTTGACAAGCACGGGTAAATGCGTTGCTTGCATTTGAGAAGTTCCAATGCATCGGGAAGTCGATTACGCTTGTGCCGTTTGACTTGCTGTAATCAGGTGTGTGATATTTAAGACCGTCAAGATAAACATTATCAGATGTGGGCTGATTTTCTGTACTTGCGTTGCTGTTATAGTGTTTAAGTGTAAGATCAATGTTTGCAGCCTGATCATTTGTAAATGAATCAATGTACTGGCTGTCTGATTCAGCCCATGTATAGAACGGAGCTGAAATTGCAGGAATGTTGTGGTTCCAGAATTCGCTTACACGAGTACAAACCTCACCAAAGATGAAGAAGTTTTTACCGCCTGTCTTGAGCCATGACGGGAAGTAATACTGGTTAAGTGTAAGTCTTGAAACATGCTTTTCAGTATCAAGTCTGAAAGCGTCAACGCCCATGTTGATATAGTTGTTATAAACGTCGTTAAGGTAATTAGCAACTGTAGGATTCTCTGTGTTGATATCAACGCAGTCACCGGCAATCTGACCTGTCTGAACAGTCGGGCTTTCCCAGCTGAGGTCTTTGAAGTGGTGATAGTAGTTTTCCGTGTCGTGATTACCGGAGTCAAGCTCCTTAGTATCCTTCATGATATTAAGTCTTGCAGCATACTGATATTTAGGTTCAAGGTCATCGTAGTTCGGGAATGTTTTAGCAAAGTCGCTTCCCTCAATAACCTTCATGCAATCTACAGAAGCAAGATCCTGAATTGAGTCGTATTCCTTTGTAAACATAGGAGCAAGAGTTGCCTCACCGAAGTTACCTGAATGGTTAACTACGATATCCTGAACAATCTTGATACCCTTTTCATGAGCGGCATCAATAAGATCCTGATATGTAGCGCCGTCACTCTCATAACGAACATCAACTGTTGAGAAGTCCATTGCGTGGTAGCCGTGGTAATCGTAGCCAGACGCATTTGTTACAACAGGAGTAATCCAGATTGCGCTGAATCCGAGAGCCTTGATGTAGTCAAGCTTGTCGATAAGACCTTTGAAGTCGCCACGCCATGCGGGATCGCTGTCGGGGTTGTTTGCCTGTGAGTCGTCCCAGCAATGAACATCGTTACCTGTGTCACCGTCATAGAAACGGGTTGTGATTACAAAATAAATTGTGTCTTCACGCATGTCAACACGGTCAAATTCCTGCATATCTTCAGGATTTTTACTTGACCATCTCTTATTTTTGTACCACCACTCGCCTGTGTTTCTTGTGAGTTCCGCAGACTGCTTTCCGTTTGTAACAAACATCATATTGATTTTTGTTACATCGTTGAAAGTGTACTTGTAGTAGTTGTTTCCCTCGGAAGTCATCTTAACACCGGGGTACTCCGTGCTGATGTTTTTCGGAAGACTGTTCCAATAATAAATTGTTGGCGTGCCTTCCTCACAGTAGTAATGTACTGTGATTGTGCTTGATGCCGAAGTGTCGTTATCGTCATCTGTATTAGCCGCACTTACGGACATAACAGATACCGTGCAAATTACGCAAATCGACAAAATCAAAGCAAGCAATTTTTTCATTTTTGCCATAGATTTTCCTCCTTTTGTTATACTTTGTACAACATAACATACAATTATATTATAATTTAGACAGCCTCATATATTTTTCTTTTAAAGAATTATTACAACTTTGATGTCGCCAAAGATTAAGCCCTCAATTTGGCTATTATATACAAAAAGGAGCGACAGATTCTGTTTTTTCAACTCTTTTAAAGGGTTAAGTCAAATCTGACGCTCCGTTAAATTATATTTTATATTTTCAAGCGTATATTAGTTTCAGACCTTGCGGCTATTGCTTTAAAACAAATTTATCAAGTGTGTTCGCAATACCGTCGTTATCGTTTGACTCGCAGATGTAATCGGCAATCTTCTTAACATCGGTTTCGGCATTACCCATTGCAACGCCAAAGCCTGCATAACCTATCATTGTTATATCGTTGTAATTGTCGCCGAAAGCGGCAAGCTCTTCCCTTTTAATCTTGAGTTTATCAAGCAAAAGCGGAAGCATTGAGCCTTTTGTAACACCAAACGGCATAATTTCAAGAAAATAAGGTGCGCTTTTATATACATCGAGCAAGCCGTCATAACGGTCTGCAAGAATTTTCTGATACTTATCAAGCTCATCGGGTTCGCCTGCAAGAAGAATTTTGTTGATATCAAATCTTACAGATGAGATAAAATCGTCAACAACAACCATTTCGGCTTTGATAATATCCCTTTCAACATAGGTATAGTCGTTCACCTTATTATCCGAGATGATTCGCCTGTCATCGTATGTGTTGATTGTAATGTTTGAATCCTTCAAAACATTCACGATGTCGGGAAGATATTCAAGCGGAAACAGCTTGCTCACCATAGTTTCGCCTGTTTCGCAATTGATAATCCTGCCGCCGTTAAATGCCATAATAAAACCGCCGAAACGGTCAAGCATAAGGTCTTTTGCTATCGGCATAATTCCTACGGGATGTCTGCCTGACGCAAGAATAATTTTCTTGCCCTGTTTCTGCGCCTCCATAAGAGCATATCTTGTACGGGGAGTAATCTCCTTTTGGGAGTTTGTCAGCGTACCGTCAATGTCAAGCGCTATTAATTTGTAATCCATGAAACCACCCTTAACATATCAATTTCTAAACACAATCAGTATGTTACGGTCAAATTTGACCGTATAAAATATACCACAAATCGCCCAAAAATGCAACTAAAAAGCCGATTTTAGCCCATATAAAAGCTATTTTCACCATCTTTCCGCTTTGTCTTTTTCGCCAACAAAAAACGGACGAAAAGAGAATTTTCCTTTCGTCCGAAATTAAATATATTCAGCTTTTATTTATTCTTCCGATTTTGTATCGTTGTCGGATTCAGTCTTTTGCTGTAATTTTTCCTTCTGCAAACGGTCTATAATTTCATTGATGTCGCTGTCCTTCGGCGATTTGTCATGTCCCGTAAGTATGCGGATTATAACGACAAGCTCGTCAATGAATATCAACAGCAACACTGCAATAAAAATAAGAAGTCCCCACGGAGAGAGGAAAAGGTTGTACAATGTGTCAATGAATCCGAGCTTGCACACCATAATATCAAGCACATCTTCGGTTGAAATTTCAGGGTCGGGAGCATCGTTAGCAATGCCCTTTGTCTGTAGCTTATATGTGCCGTCAGCTGTTTTATACGGCGCAACAACAACCTTATGAGTCACGAGAAGTCCCTCGGTCTGCCCACTGCCCCGATAGGTGATTATATCGCCGACCTTGAGGGCGGTCGGATTGTCAACGCTCTTTCCGAGAATAACATCGCCGATCATAAGCTCGGGCTGCATACTGCCCGTTGAAACTCGTAGCACGGAATATCCGAAAAGCGAAGGTGTTTTTCCGTTCACCTTTGAACCCATAAACACAATTACGGTCAGCACAAGTATTGCAAGCACTCCCCAGCAAATTATATTTTTAATTATCCGCAGGGTTTTGCGAAGCTTTGATTCATGCCTTTTCATTATTCTATTTTTTGATTTGGGGTGTTCGGTTGTTACAGATTTTACTTCAACCGCATTTTCAAAATCGTTATTTTTATCCATAAATTCCTCCACGGCATGTTGCCGTTCTCAGTTCGTGAAGACAGTTTGTCAAATTCAAAACATATTTCGCCCGAATGTAACATTGTAATTGTTCGTACAAACACAAACTATCCGTTTTTATATAACGAAAATGCGTATATATTCGTCAAAACGGGCGGATTTTATTCTCTGCTACCGATTATAAATTATAATAAAAAAGGGCTGTAAAAACAACCCTTTTGGAAATTTAAAAATCTAAAATTTTAAAGTGAAATTTGCACATCGCCAAGTGAATATTCAGCGTCGGATGCTGTATCGTTTTTGATATACCAATACACCTTCGTAACAACAGGATCGTTGTCGGCTTTGCCTTCAATCTTCATATTCGTAACAATCGGAATATACGAGCTTTTAGCCGGTTTTTTGCTTACGGTAAGCTCACATTTTGCCGTTATTTTATCGCCGTACGCACCCGTAGATGTAACAGTAACAGTAGTCTTGCCTGCCTTTTTTGCAGTAACCCGACCGTTACTGTCAACTGTTGCAACACCAGTATTTGACGATGTGTAAGTCACTGTACCCTGTGCCTTTGCACTTAAGTCAAATGTCTCACCTACTACAGCTTCTGCTTTAGAATAAAAACTTGAAATTCCGGCAGACTGAGCTGACTGTTTCATAATTGTAGATTTATCTGCTTTAAAAACATAAGTATTATTCTTATCTGTAATTTCTAAATCAAAACCGAACCACTCTTTAGAATTACCATTACCAAGCCAGAGCTTCGCATGGATGTGTTCTGTAGGAATTGTAACATATGATATTTTATAATCTACATTATCATAATTAACATACTTACCTTCAATGTATCCGCTAAGTTTTCTATCAGTAGAATCGGAATCTCCATTCTTCCAAGTGTGCATAGTGTATATCGTAGGGTCAGGAACATTAGTAGCTATATACAAATTCTTCTTATTCACATTACACGGTGCCTTGGAAACATAGGATGTTGGTGAATCGGAGGTAAATCTCCTGTAGGTTCTGAGGGGGCTGTTCACGCCAACAGAAAGTTTGTTATTATCCGAATTATTAAGGAACAAAGAAATTGACTGCGGTGTAGTTTCAGTGTTCTTTATCTCTGTACAGAAATATTTTGTTTCATGGGCGGAAACAGTTTTCAAAGTATTAAAATCAAACGGAGCAGTATCATACACACTGCCGTCATCTTTTGAAGCAGCATAAGTAACGGCAGTAATATTCTTTCCGTTTGTCACATTGTATTCTCCGTTCCAAGAGAGGGAGTCGCCCTTTTGCACTTCAGGACGATTAAACCACGAAAAAGTCGTAGTTGTTCCACACAACAAACACAGTACAAGTCCGAGTACAATAACAAGTGTAAATTTAGATTTCTTCATGGTTTCACCTCCGTTGAATTACTTGTTTTGCAGATTTACTGCCAGTTACCCGTCCCATCTCCGGTTGCCGTGTAGGTTGTTTTTGTGCCTCTGTTACCTGTATTCCAACTATTCCAAACCTCATTATCAGTATCAGGATTTATACGCTGAATTGTAAACGAAGTTACATTAGCAGGTATATCCTTCCATGTCCAATTGGTTTGACCTTTAATCGAACTAAGATCACGATAACTTCCGTCAGGTAATACAAGTCTCATTTTTGGGGTTGAGTCTGATAGCCATTTATTATTAGTACTGTCGACCAGATTTATATCAATCGAAGTAATAGGTTTAGGTTTCGGAACATATTCTTCAAGTTTATCAGGTGTGCCACTCTTAAAGATGTATGTCTTACCGATTGTACCCTCAAGACCAGCCTGGTTAGATTCTGGATACTGTTTGTCATTACCGTTGTTTACAATAACTCTGAAGTTACCTGTATCAGAAGTTTTAAATTCAAATTTATAATTACCTGTAATAGAATCATATATTGCATCAGCACCCGGCCATACACCTGAGTAATTGGTTTCTGAATCTCTGTATACAAATGCTTTATAAGTAGTGCTGAATCCATCTCTGGGTTCAAAATAGATTGTTGTTGTTGACTCAGTAGTCTTCAACTCAAACTTAGCATACAGAGTGATTCCATTGTTTACATTATTTAAGGTTTTACTTGACTCTTCGTTTTTTTCAGTGAAATACGGTTCATTACAAGCCTCGTCCTTATACCAGCCGGCAAACTTGTAACCGTTATTGGCAATTGCCTCAACTTTTACATCATTGCCTTCCATAACAGGTTTAGATGAAATTTTACCTGCAGCTCTGTCCGCAACCTTTACAGTACCGGCTGTATCAACATTTTCGTTGTTGTACATTGCTTTGGCTTCTACCGTATACAAAGCCTTAAATCTTGCATACAGTGCATATTTCTTTACATCGGAATATGGTATATTTATTTTTGTAGAATAGACGCCGTTATTATAGCTACAATCTTTAACAGCTACCTTCGGATCTGCTGCATCCTTAGTCTCATACCAACCGATAAAAGCATAGCCGCTTTCAGGCTTAGCATAAAAAGTTACTTCTCCGTTACGATTTACCGTTGTTGTTACTTCAGACGCATAATTATTATTGTCAAAAGATACATTACCAGCATCACCGGAAGGAGGATTGTTACCGTGCTGAGCGTATGCTTTTACGGTATAAGTATCAATTTTGAATTTCGCATACAACTTCTTGGAAGCCTCAACATTAGTCAATTCATATTTGTCGCTTGAACTCACCAAATCACTATTACAGGCTTTATCTGTGTACCAGCCGTCAAAAACATATCCGTCTTTAGCTTTTGCGTAATATGTAACTGTGCTGCCCTTAACAGCATTGAGTGTAATGTGTGTTCCATCGTTGGAATCTACAGTCGAGTTTTGGTTTCCACACTTAATTTCAACTGAGCCGCCATTTGTGCTTTCAGAAAGGTTTACACCGTCATATGTTCTGACATAAGCCTCAAATGTCAACGACTCAACATAAACGGCTGTAAAGTTATAGTTACCTGAAGCTGTCGGGGTAAAAGAACCGTCGCTGTCAATGTCGTCTGCCACGGCACTTGTATCGCTGTTTACCCAGTTTTTCAATACGAAACCTTTTTTAGGATTTGCTATTAGCTTAACCTTTGTACCAGGGGTTACAGAAATTGTAGTACTTGTCAAACCATCATAACTAACTTTAGGATCTCCTAAGGCAGTTCCTGCATCATTCTTGCCTGCAGTAACAGTAATAGTAGCAGGTGGATCCCAATAACCTGTTGTAGCAGAAGTAACAACAAAAAGCGTTGAATTGCCTCTGTTAGGAGCAGGAATTTTATATGTATTACCGTTATTTGTAAAAGAAAAAGTCATGTTGTCTGCCTTTTCCTTTGCAATATAACCGACCCAGTTTTTCTTGTCAGCAGTAAATGGCATTCTAACTTTACTGTAAGAGTCATTTTTATCCGGAACCATATATACACTTGAAACATTGCCTGTATCTGGGAGTACATCGGCGGTTTTGCTTGAAACACTGATTTCAATCACTTCGCCCCATGTACCGTATCCGGCATTACTGTTATTATGATCGCCATAGGCGGTGTAGTACATACTGTCGCCTGAATTGAGCGACTTCATATCAGTAGTCCAAGTAACACTTTCCGAGGTGAACTTAACTTTTGTATCGTCAGCGGCGGGTGTATAATCACAGTAATATGTATGCGACTTCGCATCAAACTTCATCGCTACAGAAGTTCCGCTACCCTGCTGAAATGTTACATTCTTTGTCCAATTTTTTGTGGTATCATTTACAGTACGGTCAACAAAATACACTTTATTGCCTTTTTTGTTCTGAGTTACAATATTAACATCAGTTATTGAAACAGTTTTACCGGCATATGCAGTAGCCGCATTATCATCCTGAAGCCACACTTTAATATTTATTGTTTTACTGCTTCCTCTATCAACCCGAAACAACTCCGTTGGTATAGATTCAGAACTAACAACAAAATCGCTAAAAGCTTGAACCTTCTCAGGAACTTTAGTGCCATCTGCTTTATTTACAACATTTCCGTCACCGGCATTAGAACCGCATACAACCGTATTTTGAGTATCGGTATCTGTAATTGCCATTCTTACAAGGTTTCCTGAAACATTTCCACCACCTATAGTTATCTTAGGTACTTGATCAAGGTAAAATTCTGCATGATCCGCTTTAAAGGTTTTATCAACCTTTACATTAAATGAAAAGTCAATATAATTAACATTCTTATCGTTTACATCCGCACATCTGTAAGAGCCGACACCAAATTTAGACTCACCTGATTTCTTTATTGGGAAAAATATATTTTCACCGTCAGCACTTGAAGCCGAAGCCAGATGCACTCCACCCGCAGCACGGAAATATTTAGTCAAGTCAATGATTTTGTTTGAATAACCATCACCACTACCAATATCGGCATTAGTATAAACATAGTTGTCAATTTTTGCGCCCTCAGCTTTAATTGTGATTGTTGAAATAGTTTCAACCCAAGCCGAAACGGACACAACCGATATGGCGAGTACTTCAACAAGTGCCACCATAGTGAGTATAAAACCTTTTCTTGTTTTTTTATTCTTGCCAAATGCAAGTCTGTTTTTCAAATACTCACTTAAAAGGGCAAGTCTTTCTCTCATCGTGACACCTCCTTAATATGTTAATCAATTAAATTTACCAATTGCCTGCTTTTTCAACTATACCTGATCCTTGATTTACCAAACTATAAGATATGATATATTCGTTAGAACCCGCACTCTCAGTAAATGTATGCTGAATGTTTTCAGGCACTAGATATTTCCTTATTATTGGATCTTTTTTTGCAGGATCATACAAATCAAATCTTACAAGTCGAGAACCGCCTTTGACGCTTGTCTTTGACAGCACGCACTTATCTCCGCCACCCTGCGGTTTCATTTCATAAGCGGTTTCTGTACCGTTTGAATCGAATACGGCTTTTAGTACCAAAACATTCTGACTAAGCAGATTTCTCAGACCTCCGCCGCCGTTATATGAATTATATTCATTTAACCATAAATTGTAATCAATTTGAATATCCGCTCTCGCGTAGGTCTCTCCGGTTGTCGGCAGTTGTTCGGTTGTAGTCGGTTCAACACTGCCGCCTGAACTGTTGGGATAAGTTGTACCCCAATATCCGATACACGGGGCAACATTTTCAGCAACAGTAGGGGTATCGCCGTAACCGTTACCGTGTACGGCATAATAGGTATTTTCTTTATTTCCGTTTTTAGTTCCGTCATCTGTGCGGTATGTCTGAAGACCGTTTTTATTTATTTCATGTGACCAATTAAACGCTTTTTCACCATTGCCACTTTTATTTGCAGCAATCCATGTATTTACTTCAGCTGTTGTATGCCATACATTATATATTCTGCCTACCTCAACATCATTAGTTCCGTCAAGCTTAATTTTCTCTTTTACTTTACTATATCGCATAAAAGATATGTTTGTTATTTTATCCTTTGGCAGATAAGCTATCCATTCAATAGGTTTTTTCCCATCACTCTTTGACTCACTCATTACTACTGACTTTGGATTTTGAAAGTTTTCGTCATAATAGGTCATAACAAGGAAACATCCGGCATTGCCAACCCACCTGAGTTCCGTATTTTCGTCATCGTCAGCATCACCTTTTGTTTTGTCAACAAAAGTAACATATTCCATATCTTTCCAGTTACTTTCAAGTTCAACTGTAATTGACACATCCTGACCCTCGTAAGCGTCACAGTTCTCTCCGGTTGCCTCAAGCCACGCAACCATGGTTATGTTTTGGGATTTAAGACCGTCAAGAGTAAAAAGAGGAGCACCTGTACCGAAATAGTAGTCGGAAAATGACCTGCCCTTTGCTTTAGTGGTTGTTGCCGAGCCGAGCGAATTAACAGAACTTACTGCCTGACATTCGTCAGCGTAGTTGTCAATAATTGCAGTGGGATCAATAACGGTCGAAGCCTCAGCACTGTTTCTGATGAATGCAATTCTTATTGGACAAGGATTCTGATATGCCAGATATGTCGATGGCTTACTGTTGCCGTCAACAGTAATATGTGTTGCACCGTCATAAACTTCTGTATTACCTGTATTTTTATTTTTTACCTCAACTTTGTAACTTTTTACATATACTTCAACCTGACCGCCTGTTTGACCGGTAAGGGTAAAATCGCTGTATATGTATCCGTTATTTTTATCTCCTACTGTGCCTTCACGAAATTTCATTTCGCTTGTGTCAACGCTTTGTCCTTTATCGCCGTATCCGCGATCTACAGGGAAAAACATATTACGACCGTCAACGCTTGATGCTTCTTTCAGCTTTGCCTGTTTTACGGTGATTGTATTTCTTATTTCTTCACCCTTATTAACTCTCATTCCGGCAGCAGATTCAAGAGAAAATGTTTCTGAATCAATAGTTGCCGTATCTCTTATTGTGAACCATGAAAAGGTAGATACTGCGAAAATACTTAAAACAAGAAAAAGAGCAACATATGAAGTCGTGACCTTTTTTGTGTTATTCAGTCTTGAGTCAACTAAACCGTTGAGAAAGTTACAAAACTTATCTTTCAACTTCATCAAAAGTTCCCCTTTCCTACTTTAAATAAAATCAACTTTCTTTTGTCAATACAAGATTAACTTTAAACTTTCCGTTTACAAGAGCAAGTCTTGCCTCTGCGTCTTCGCCCTCAATCCACATATTACAGGTTACCATAGCACTGTAGAATTGATCATTTTCTGAGGACTTGTTAAGTTGTGCAATGTTTTGGTTTTTACCAAGCTCATAGGTAAATTTTCCGCCGTCAAAACCATCTTTATTCACAACAAACGCACTATCAGCTTTAGAATCGCTGACTGTTTGTTGTTTTTTATTCTTGTCATAGTATACATGACTGTACGAAACTCCGTCTTGCTTATTGTCTGACAAAGTGTACTCGTCAGTCGTCTGCTCCAACAAGATATTCGGAGCCGGCAACCACAGTAGTTTTTTTGAAGGAGGAGCGGATTTATAGTCAACAACCGAGAATCTTACAGCACCAACTACGGAATCTCTTGAAAAATTACCGTACTTGCTTTTATTTTTAATGCCCGTACCGTCTTGACTTGTGAGTTGAGGAGCATCCGGTTTTATTGTTGATTTTTTGCCTATTGATATATTATACTGCGATTTTGAACGAATGTAAAGGTCAAATGACAAATAATGCTCATTTGCAGTAGGATCACTCCACTCTGCATCTGGATCAACAAGGGCTTGACCGCCTGATTGAATCAAAGCCGGTTTGCTAAAATATGTGCCATCACCGGTTATTTCGGTCAACTGAAGTTTCTCAAGAAATTTGCAATTAGTTTTATTAAGCGTAATATTACCCGTTGTATATTCTGTAGGTGCAGGGGCATCGTGCCCAACAACAGCAATTTCAATACCGTCAGGTGCCTGACACTCAACCTCTATACCGTTGGCTTCGGCTGAACGGTTATCCGTAAACCACGCCTGAATGCCGCAAAAGCCGGCAAGTGCAACAGTGAACAGAACTATTAAATTTTTAGCAATCATTCTGCCCGTTTTTCTGTTGGGCGCAGTAGAGTTTTTCATTTTTGCCCCTTATTCTTTACCAAAGTAAACTGAAACAAATCCGTTTGCTTTCAGAGTTTTGTTATGGAAAACAGTTGTTTTTCTTTTGGTTGCATCTCTTACAATGTTTTCAAAATTCATCACAAACGGTCTGTCAACACCTGAGAATGTAATTACAATCGGCAGATTGCTCATACCTTTCAGCATTGAACACAAATCGTTAAATGCAACAGTAAGATCTGCCTGCTTTTTATAAACATTATATACGCTTGCGCCGCTCTGTGAAAAGCCTGCAAGCACAACACCCTTTTTACTTCTGCATATGCAAAGAGATCTTACACTTTTCTGTGCGTTTATAAGCTCGTCTGCGATTGAAAGCTTGCCGAATTTTGCAAGCTCTTCGGCATATTTTGAAACAACTGCAACACTGCCGAAGCCGTAGTCACGAACGAACAAATCGCCTGTATCCTTGACAGATTTAATTTCATCCTTAGCAAGGCTGATTTTTTCGCATGCTTTCTTTTCGGCTTTGCGAATTTCAGCCTGAGCCTCTTTTTTAACCTCGGCAACCTTGGCTTTCATACGCTTTTCACAAGCCTTTTCTGCCTGTTCAACCTTTTTGTCAACCGACTTATAAGCCTTTTTAAGCTCAGAAGCGTGAGCGGCATTGCTTGCGGCTGATGATTTAAGGTTGGCTTCCTTAATTTCAACAAGTTCATTCTTGTGAGTTTCTTCTTTATCTGCAAGCTCTTTAAGATGCTTTTGCTCGGTTTCATTTGCCCTTGCGGCAAAATCCGCATTAAGCTTGGCAACATAATCATTATGTTCAACCTCTGCATCGTTGAATTTATGGTTAAGCGATTCAACCTCTGCCGAATGAGCGTCATTCATCTGCTGTTTTTCTTCAGCAAAATCGGCATTCATTTTATTGACTGTGTCCTTGTGCTGAACACGCTCATTCTGAAGTGTTTCCGTAAGATTTTCATTTTTCTCGGTTAGGTCGGTAATCCTGCGGTTATCCTCTTCAATCTGCGCATGACATTTTTCAAGGTTTTCCGTAAGAGCCGTAATCTTTGCAAGTTGTTCGGCAACCTGAGTTTCAAGCTCTGCAATATGAGCCTTCTGCTCGGCGATAACAGTTTCCTGCTCTTTCACCTTTGTCTGCAAACGAGCATTCTCCTGCACAAGCACGAGAATTCTGTTATTTAATTCTACTATTTTTTTATTGAGTGTGTCAATAGTCTGATTGAGTTCATCAATCGTTTTATTCAACTCTTCAATAGTATCTTTTAACTGCTGATTTTCTTCCTCAAGCTCGGCAATCCTCTTTTCTGCCTCCATCAACTTGAGTTTTGTCTGCTGGAGCTCTTTCTTAACCTCTTCAAGTTGGTCTTCAAGAGCAGAAACCCTGCCCCTAAGAGTGAGAATCTGCTGTTCTTTCTGATCAATTATAACCTTTAAATTCTTGATTTCATTCGTGAGGTCAAGAATTTTCTTTTCGCGTTCACGAATTTCACGAAGGCGGATTTCCATCTCCTCTTTACGAACAGCATCAAGCTGTGCCTTCATAACCGCCTCGCGGGTCTTCTGCGGCTTTGATTCTTCCTCGGCAATTCGTGCATTTTCAGCGTCGTACTGTTCCTTAAGAATTGAACGAAGTGCCGGGTTTGTAGCAATAGACATCATAAAATGCTGGAATCCCATCGCAAAGTAAACATCCTGCTGAACAGTATCTGTCATTTTGCCGTTGTATTCCTCGCTTACAACCTCAAAGCCCTTACGCTTGTAGCTGTCGAGAAAGTTCCACAGCTCAACCACTTTTTTAAAGTTGGGGTTCTTTTTGAGAAGGTTGGTCTGCGTGAGCGGCGGACGAACCTCAGGCTCTTTTGAGATTTCCTTAATCAACTGAGTGTTTAAAAACTCATTAAGGGTTGTTCTGATTCTTCTGATTCGGTCAAAGTCCGAAAGCTGAGAAACATCAAGAACATCAAGGTCATCTGCAAGAGTTTCGTGAGATTCATTTATATAGTTAAGATTAAAATCTACTTTTTTCTCATTAAAATCAATGTGGCGAACCATAGAAATTTTATTATAGCTGTCGTTCGGCACATCTTTCATTTTTGAATATTTATCGTCAACAAAATGAAGCGCTTTGCGAATCAGCGTCATAAGCACACGGTTTTCATAAATAGCAAAGCTTTCCTCACGCTCAATTGTGAGGATTTTGTTAGGCGTTACCATATCACCCTCAACCTTGGCAATAAAGTTAGTGTGCTGCGAAAGGTGCTTAACCGACTCGGGGCCAATCTTTTTTGCAAGCTCAACTCTAACAACATTGTCAACCTGCTTAATAAAACGGCGCTGTTCGTCTATTGCTTTCTGAATGTACGGAAGTGTTTCCTCAATGGCAACAACCCACTCCATATCAATTACCTTTTCGTTGGTCTTACCGTCGAGCTTATCCTCGCCCTTATCGCCGTCCTTAAGGCCTTCTGTTATGTAATTGTAAGTAAAATCATTTTTCAGAATGTCCTGCATATACATATATGCTCTGAAATATTTACCAAAATCAGCCATTGATTTTTCTCCAATCAGATAGTTTTACCGTTTATAAAAGGCGCAAAGTCCTTTCACCAAGCAAAGGGCGAACAGAGTTCGCCCTGAATTGCTAAAATTATACAAGCTTCTTGAGCATACGGAGATAATCCTTGCTCTCAGTCATATTTTCTTCGCCGAAAAGCTCGTCAATATACGCACAAAGGCCATCTATTTCATCACGAATGTATGAAAGATTGAGTGACTCAAATTTTCTAAATACCTTGCGGGCAAGAACATAGTCAAGACCGTCAAGCTCTGTACCGCCTGTTCCGACATAAGCAGGAACAAAGTCACGAAGCTGCTTTACAATACGGTTACCAAAAGCTATGCGGAAATGCTCAATAACATAATCATCCAGAAGGGCAATCTTTTTGAGGTTCTCTTCCGAAACAACAAATTGAACCTTAGCGGCATTGAGGATGTACTCAAAATGTTTGTATGAAATGTATACAGAGTCTGTGAGAGGTGCTTCAAAAGGAACACCCTTTGTGTCGATGTTAATCGGCATAGCACGGTCATAAACCTTATCTGTGATAGCAAATGTCGAGTCATCGTTATTCGCAGTACCGATGTACCACATATTCGGCGGAATTTTGAGCTGACCGTTCACGATATGCTTCGGGTCAGACGGCCAAGAGTTCGGGATGATATCAACAACCCACTCATCTCTTGACGGCATTTCAAGAATTGAAAGCATCTCGGCAAAGTAATACTCAACTCGAGCGATATTCATCTCATCGAGGATTACCGCATAGATGTTTTCGTTATACGATGCCTCATACATTGCACGGAGAAGCTCGGTTTCGTTGAACTTCTTTGTAAATTCGTTGAAGTAACCAAAAAGCTCTGTTCTGTCGCGCCATGACGGCTGAACGGAAGCAACGATTGAAGGATTGTTTACAAACTTACCAAAGGCGTAAGCAAGTGAAGTTTTACCTGTACCTGAAATACCCTGAAGGATAATAAGTCTGGTAGATGCAAACGCAGCAACAAAAAGTCTGATAAGCTTAATATCGTAGTAAAGACCAAGCTGTGAACAAGCAAAGAGTCTGAAACGCTCACAGAACTCGGGAAGTGTGATATCGTTGTCATAAACCGGCGGAACATAATCTGCCCAAAGCTGATCGATTTCCGTAAGCTTGTAGAAACGGCTTTCGCCTGTGTCCTCTTCTTCGCCGTTGTTGAGCGACTCGATTTCTTCGCCTGTAAGCTCTGAAATCTCGTTGGGGTTAAGACCAATCTGTGAAACCTTCATAGAGAGAATCTTATCCTTTTCAAGGTTAAGTCTCATAACCTCTTTGTTGAGTGCCTGAACCTCTTTAACAAGAGAATCTGTATCTTTTCTTCTTCTGTGCGAACGAATAAACTTTTTTACAGCGACGACAATAAGCCATACGCAAAGTGCAAGCACAGCAACCAGAAGCACAATGGCAATAATCGCAATTACCCATGCGAGGCCGCCAAGCTCCGTGGTATAGGCATTAATAATGTTTACATAAGCGGAAAAATCAAAGGCATTGCCTACTCCGCCAAATAACCCGGTGATTATTGACCATAATGAGCCAAAAAACTGACCGAGAAATTCAAAAAGAAATTTAAATACTGTATCCACGGTACTTCGTCTCCTTAAAAAAATCTACTCTCATCTTTTGTGTAAGAACACATTTCTAAATTCCTATCTGAAATCTGTCTTAAAGGACAGATTCTTCAAGGCGGGCGGCCGATGACCGCCCCTACAGTATGTAACTGTATTTCTTTCTCAACTCTGAGGCTGAGAAAGAAATATACCGTTACGATAAACGCTATGAATGCGTTAGGGACAAATTTGTCATAACTTAATCGGAATTATCAGCGGAATTATTACCGTCAGCAGGTGTTTGTACTTCGGGCTCATTTTCCGCCTTGTCCTGATTTTCTCCGACGGAGGCAAGATATTCCTCAATAGCTCTCTTTTTCTGTTCTTCGGTAAGCTCGGCGGAATCAACCGCAAGCTTTGCCTCTTCGAGAGTTTTTTCCTTATTGTAGGCAAGCAGGTTGAGAACAACACGAACCGCTTCATAAACAAAGAAAATAATCATCGGAAGCAGAACGCAGAGGAAAAATCCAAGCTGAGTTCTGATAAAGCTTAAAAAGTTACCCACGCCGCCAATCCTCGTACCTGTGTATTTGGCAACAATAGCTGAAGAGGTTTGAAGATCCTTATCGGGCTCCGGGTTGGTTTTCCTGTTGTCACCCTGTGTTCTGTAGTAGGTAATGTTTTCATCCTTAACAACCTCTACAATTCGGTGAGTGTTAAGAACGGACTCACCGTTGACTGTGATTGGGAAGGTAACAATGTCACCTTTTTCATATTCATACGAGGGATCATTTGTAACCTCGCAGAGGATCATATCACCTGTGTTGATTGTGTCCTCCATTGAACTTGACAAAACGCTGAGGGGCGCAACACCGAAAACATTGGGAACCCCTGATGATTTGGAAGTTAGTGACAATGTAACGATTAAAATCGACACCGCCAGAATCAAAATCACAATAATGTCAATTATTATGTTTACTATTCTTTTTACAACTTTTTTCATAAGGGGTCTCCATTGCATTTAGATTTTTGCGAAATTAATTAGCAGAAATATTAAATATTACTATCATTACTGCTGTGCAGCTGTATCACCTGTTACCGAGAACTGAACTTCCGGCATCTTATTACCTGCAAAAGCATCCTGACAATTTGTGTCCTGACCCTCAAACCATGCATAGATATTATAGTATGCTGTACATGAAGACTCATCAGCCTTATTATATGCACCAAGGTCACCTACAGGAATAGTAACACCCTTAGATGCATCGCTTGCTTTAATCGTAGCAGTAGCAATCGGATCCTCATCAATTGAAGAAATAGCGTCTGCTGAATCTTCACCAGCAGCGTAAACAGATTTAGCAAAGTTAGCAGCATAATTTGGATCAGATTTGTCGCCTTTACTATTTACCTTCACAAGAGCAATACGGAGATACTTGTTAGCTGTATTAGAATCGTTAGCATCAGTTTCTTTCAGAGTAAAATTAATGCTAACATTTTCAACAGCTGCACCGCCCTGATTCTGAATATTCAGCTCGTCTACAATAGCAAAATTCTTCACATTAGCAGATCCTACTTTTTCTGCTAACGCTTTTGTTGTAGCATAAGAATCCTTACTAGCAGCTACAGCAGTGAACCAATTTATACCATCTACTGTTGAAACCGGCTTCAATACTTTATCTTTATATCCATAGTTCAATGTATCGGTCCAATCTATGGATTCACTTGAAAGTTTAAGTTCTGATGCCTTAACAGTTTTTGCACTAAATTCGTTTGCCGTAGCTGATGTGTTCTGTGTGAACCAAGCAAATGTTGCTGTACCAAGTGCGAGCATTGCCACAAGGAGCATTGCTACGGAAGAGATTAATAATCTCTTTCTTGATGTTGTTTTCATAGAGAAATTCCTCCTAAATAAAATAATTTTTGTCCCTAAAACACCATAGGGATTTTTTGCTATATCAGTGCCGAGGCACATAATACCAAGTTGATGTAATACTGTACCGAAAATTACGGCTTTGCTGTGGATTCTTCATCGTCACGAACCGAGAACAGCATTCTCATTCTTACATGACCGTTACGGATATCGTCGATACATTCGGGGTCGTTACCCTCAATCCAGATTACGATTGTGTATTTATCAATATCGCCAACCTTAAATTTTTCGGTTGATGTTTTATAAACTTCCTTATCGCTTACAAACTTTGTGCAATCGGTTTCGGCTTTGCTTCTGTCTTTGTACTGACCTTTGCCGTAAATTGAGCTCTTGCCGTTTTTATAAATCATAACTCGGGTTGCTTCATCTGCCGACTTAGCCGCACCTGTGATTTCAAGCACTGCATCATAGTCAAGCTCAACCTCTCCGTTATTTTTACAATAGAATGTATAAGCAACATAGTTTTTGCCGTTGTGCGCACCGTCCTTGCTTGTGTCAAGGTCAACAGGAAGCCACGAATATGTAATGTTTGTAACATCCTTAACCTGCTCCGCAGTAAGTGAAGCACACTGAGTTTTGAAGTCAGCGTCTTCGCTAAGCACGATACCTTTTTTTACGGCAGGAGAATCAATGCTGATAATCAAGTCGCCCCATTGCGTTACAAGCGTTGAAACAATGAACAGAATAAGAAGAATGATTATGCAGACCGAAAGGATAATACTCAAAAGCCGTCTGCGCTTTTTGTATTTTACAATCTCGATTGAATCATTTTTTACATGAAAATGTTCAATCTCGGCATCTGCCATTTTCTTATCATTTAAGCGACTTAACTCCTCGGGAGTAATCGGTTGTTCAATTTTTGGTTTCTTTTTTCCGAACAAGTTTTTCTCTCCCCTCAAAGTTGTATCCGTTTAACTGTCGGATTGTGCGTATTTCATTAACCCATAATTTTTCTCCTGTCTGAAATCTGCGTTGAATGACAGCTTCTCCAGGAAGAGCAGCCGATGACCGCCCCTATGGGATATTGTTTAATTTAATTATGAGATTGGTTTGTTGTCCTTATCGCATCCGACAAAGCCAAGCTGTACCGAAAGCTGTGCGTCCTGAACATCGTCATCACACTCGGGGTCGTTACCCTCAATCCAAAGTCGAACTGTTACCTTAACGGGTTCGAGCTGATTAAGATGGAAAAGTCTGGTGTTGTTTGAGTAAACCATTGAGCCTGACGGCAAATCAAATGTTGTCTGTCCGTTTACGGGAGTGCTTCTGTTCGGCTCATAAATTGTTGTGCCGTTGCCTGTTCCCTCGGCTGTGAAATCAACTCTCGCACAATTTACTACATCAGCCTTTGCGCCGGTTGATTCTGTCGATACCTTTGTACCGTCATCGGCGCCTGCTTTTGTGCTTTCGGTTGTGAGGTGAACCCACATTTCCTCGGTTGCAATGAAGTAGCACTCAAATTCAAGGTAGCTGTGCTTGTTAGGCTCTCTGACTGTGCCACGCTGATTGGTGAACTCTGTACCCTCTCTTGTTGTAACAGGGTCAAGCACCGTATCTTCAAGGCTTGAACCGTGCTTTTTAAGGTAATCGTCAATCATTTCGTTCGTGATTACCTTGCCATATTTATCAAGGTCTTTGCCGTGGTTTTCCATACTTACTTTGAGCTGAGCGGCAAGGCTGATATTGAGGTCAAGCTTGTCAACGCCCGCAAAAGTGTTTACCGAGAACCATGCAACCGTTGCTGTTGTCATTGAAAGAAGGGTTATGATTGCCACAAATACAATCAGCCTTTTTCTCTTTTTAAATGGAACTTTGTCGCTGACCATCTTATCAATAATCCTGTTAAAAAGTCCCATAAAAACCCTCTCCTCATAAAAATAATGTGCTAAAATGACGCACCGCTGTACAAAATATAATAATATTCTATACCTCAAACGCACATTTTGCAATAATTATTTGTCCTCTGTCATTTTTTTTGGATGAATTCACAAGATTTTCACATTACATTTGTGCATTCCTCTAAACTTTTCTTTTTCGATTATATTTTAACGGACTTAATCTGCTTGTCTTTTATTCATATTCTAACCTTTAAAATGATATAAAAAAACAAAAAATCCCCTTTAATTAAGGGGATTTTAGGTTTACAATAATAACAAACGACATTTAATTAAATTTGAGGCAAAAGTTACAACCGTGTAACTTATTTTGTTATATTGCTGTTTTAAATTATTTAATTTTGTTTTCTCACTATTTTGTACTCATCATAAAGTTGAAAGTAATGACAGGTGTCTGTGCTTCGGGTTAAAAACCTTGCCATTTCGTCCTCGTCAAGGTTGATATTGCAATAATCCCCGAATTCGTCATCACTGACAAAGTTTGCACAAAATTCGCATTGGTCAGCCATTCTGCTCACCGTCCTTTTTAAGAAACTCATATTTGTCATAGCTGAACGGAACATAATTCTCGAGCTGATTGAAAACCTCTTCTTCGGTATCGGCAATCGTATAGAGTCTGTTACAGGCATTGGTCATAAACTTTTCACTTACGGCATTGTCAAGCATTGCAAGCATTGAGTTATAGTAGCCTTTTACATTATATATAATTATAGGCTTTGTGTGTTTGTTAAGCTGCTTTAGTGTGAGAACCTCAAAAAATTCTTCAAAAGTACCCATACCGCCGGCACAAATTACAAAAGCGTCCGCTTTATCTTCCATAATACCTTTGCGTTCACGCATTGTATCTGTTACAATAAGTTCGGAGCATTTGTCAAAAACAACACCCACATCAATAAAAAAATCGGGTGTAACTCCGATTGTGTGGCCACCTGCGCTGTATGCGCCTCGGGCAGATGCGCCCATAATGCCGTATTTTCCCGCACCGAAAACAAGGTTGTAGCCCTTTTCGGCAATCTTTTTGCCGAGATGCTCGGCAGATTCGAGATAGATTTTGTCAATTTGCTCACTTGATGAGCCAAAAACGCATATATTCATACCTATTTATCCTTTCGCATTTGCGTTGTATTTTTTCTGATTTTATCCAAAACAACCGTCGGTTATCTGAACTTAGTTTGAAGATTGCGACAGATTGCAACCATCGCAATTAGATTATACATCTCAAATACACGGCGGTCAAGCAGTCAGAACAACGGCAATGCACAATTTACACAGAATTTATTTTTTCAAAACATTTAAAACATAAAAACTTATATTAATCATTTTATTCAACGGAGATTACATTATGTCTGCTACTTCTTCAAAACTCAAAAATCCGAACGATTCAGTTATGAATCAGCGCGTAATCAAGCTTGCGTGGCCGATATTTTTACAGCTGTTGCTCGGCATCTCACTCGGCTATGTTGACACGATTATGCTCTCAAACTACAACGAAACCGCCGTTGGTGCAATCGGCAACGCAAACCAGGTTCTCGGCTTTCTGACTCTTGCCTTTAACATTATATCAAGCGCAACGGGCATAATCGTCAGCCAGTACCTTGGGGCAGGTAAAAAAGAAAAGATGAATATGATTTACACGGTTGCGTTGTCATTCAACCTTGTGCTGAGTATTGTAATCAGCTTTGTTGTATTCATATTCAGTCGAAATCTGCTTGAGGCAATGCAGGTGCCTGCGGCAATGCTTGATGAATCGGATATGTATATGCGAATAGTCGGCGGTACAATCTTTACTCAGGCACTTATTAATGCTTTTAACTCAATTTTTGCAAGCAACGGCAAAACCGTTTTCGGTATGATTATCGGTCTTGGAATGAACATTATCAATATCTGCGGAAATGCTCTTTTGCTCTACGGACCGCTTCAGGTTCTCGGACTCGGTGCGTCGGGTGCGGCTGTTTCCACATGCGGAAGCAGAGTTATTGCGGTAATTGCATCTGTTATATACTTCTACACGGTTATCAAAGGCAAGTTCAGCCTTAAATATCTTCGCCCGTTTCCGTATGATGTTCTCAAAAGCCTTCTTAAACTCGGCATTCCGACAGCAGGCGAGAACATTTCCTACGACTGTTCACAGCTGTTTTTACAGGCATTCATCAATACAATGGGTATCGTTGCAATCAACGCAAAAATCTACGCCAACATGCTTTCAATGTTCACATATATGATTGCTCTTGCCGCTGCAAATGCAACACAGATTATTGTCGGTCACAGCGTAGGCGCTCACGATTACGATTTTGCATACCGCAGGGTGCTGAAAACTTTGCGTTTCGGTATGATAATTTCAATCTCGGTTGCAATTGTAAACTGGTTGATTTCGCCGTTTACACTCGGACTTTTCACGGGTGATAAGGCTGTTATCGCACTCGGTTCATCGGTTATGTTCATTGCGATTATTCTTGAATTCGGCAGAACGACAAACCTTGTTATAATCAACAGTATGAAAGCCGCCGGTGATGTTAAATTCCCGACTGCACTCGCAATTTTTTCAATGTGGCTTTTGAGTGTCGGACTCGGCTGGCTGCTCGGAATTTATTTCGGAATGGGACTTACCGGAATTTGGATTGCCATGGCTGCCGATGAAATTTTCAGAGGCGTCGTTGTGTTTATCCGCTGGATAAAGGGCGGTTGGAGAGGCAAAAGGGTTGTGCTTGAAGATAAGATAAGTCCAACCGAAACGGCAGAAGTTACGGCTTAATCCGACAAAAGGAATATGATACCATAAAATAAAGGAGATCAAAACTATGAATTTTGCGGAATACAATGTTAAGGACGCAAACCTTGAAGAAGTTTTGCTTGCACTCAAGTCGCTTGATACGGTTGAGGCTGTCGCACTCGGCGGTTCTCGTTCAACAGGTGCAAGTGATGAAAATTCGGACTACGATATTTATGTTTACTGTGTTGAAATTCCGACAGCCGAAACAAGAGAAAATCTCCTCGGAAAATACTGTTCGATTGCAGAATTCGGCAATCATTATTGGGAGAGCGAGGACAACACGGTTATGAATAACGGTGTTCCCGTTGACATAATCTACCGTGAAGTTGACAGGTTCGGTCGGTATATTGATACGGTAATCAAGGGGGGCAAGGCTTTTAACGGCTATACAACCGCATTTTGGCACAATATCAAGAACAGCAAGGTTCTCTTTGACAAGACAGGCACTTTTACAAAATTCAGAGATATGGCGCAGATTGATTTTCCGGAAAATCTCCGCAGTGCGATTATCAAAAACAACCGCAACCTTTTGAACGGAAAGTTGCCGTCATATGACAGGCAGATTAAAAAGGCTCAGGAGCGTGGCGATATCGTCAGCGTCAATCACAGAATCACCGCTTTTCTCGAAAGCTATTTTGATGTTATCTTCGCACTCAATCGTCAGACACACCCAGGTGAAAAAAGACAGGTTCAGCTCTGCAAAAAGTACTGCACCCTCTTGCCAAAGGATTTTGAAGAAAACATAAACGCTCTTATGAAGTCAATCTCAGACGGCGGTTCATATGAAATCGTCACAGCAATGGTCAATAACCTTGATGAAATCCTTAACGATGAATTCAAATAAAAAAAGCGGTGTCGGAAAGTTCCGTCACCGCTCAACATTTTCAGCAATATAAAATTCAAATGGAATATTGACATTGCTTTTTGCATAATATATAATAAGAACACAAGGAAAACCGTTAAAAGCGGTTAGCCAAAAAATTCAGATGAAAAATAACCACCTAAAGTTTCCTAGGCTGTTGGGCGGTTATTTTTTTATTGCAACAATTATTATTGTAACAAGTAAGGTAAAACAAATTATGTATTCCACCTTTGTCACCTCCTTGCACATATTAGCCAATGCTTTCATCGGTTTGCGTTTGGATGTGACTAACCGCCTTAAACTTCCTTGTATTCTCGTATCATATTGTATCAAGCTAGAATTGCGATGTCAACCATAGATAAATACTATGCTTACTTCAGACTCCGTATCTATACATCTCGCCAAAAATTTCTTTTGCCGTAACTGCATTGTCGGTTATGGCATTTTTTAATTCGGTGATATTGTCAAACTTCTTTTCGGGACGAATGAAATCAAGCAGACGGACATCGGCTGTCTGACCGTATATTTCACCGCCGTGAAAGTCAGGCATCCATGTTTCGCTCAAAAGCGTTGTTCCTCCGACCGTTGGCTTTACACCGATATTAGTCACACCGCAATATACCTTTCCGTTTTCAAGCGTAACGGCAGACGCATAAACGCCGTATTTCGGCACGGCAAGATTTTCGGGAAGTTTCTGGTTGATTGTCGGAGTACCGAGTTCTCTGCCAAGTCTTTTTCCGTGAGTAATCACGGCAGAAAAACCAAAATATGAACACAAAAGCTTGTTTGCACGGCGGATGTTTCCCTCGCTTACGAGCAGACGGATAAGTGTTGACGAAACAACATCGCCATCGTCACGCTCAGGCTCTATCACTTTAAGCTCCGTGCCATTTTCATCACAAAGCTTTTTGAGCAACTCGGTATCGCCTTCTCCGTTTTTTCCGAAACGATAGTTAAAACCGCAGACAACAAATTTTGCATTGAGGTAGCCAAAAATAATTTTCTCGACAAAGTCCTTTGCAGACATATTCATCAGCTTTTTAAAGTCGGGACTGAAGGTATGCTCAATACCCAGGCTTTCAAGCGTTTTCAGCTTATCTTCCGTTGTCATAAGCGCACCCTTAGAAGATTTTCCGAGAACCTCCTTCGGGCTTTGAGCAAATGTAAAGCACACGGGCAAAAGTCCGTTTTTCTTCTGCTCAACAGCCGAGAGAATAACCCTTCGGTGTCCCTTGTGAAGTCCGTCAAAAAATCCGAGAGCAACGGCAGTATTCAATTTTTCGTGTTCTGAAACAGTAAAATTCTGCATATATATTTCCTATGATTAAATTAAATTTTACCGCTTTTCAAAAGTGCGGCAGTCTTTAAAACGGCAATCTGTGTTTTGGAGTCGGGAATCATATTGTTAAGCACCATTTCAACGGCTTTGTTGAGGTGAATTTTTTCAACATTCAAAAATTCACCCTCGTCAAGCTTTTGCTCGCCCTGTGACTTTACCCGACAGGCATAAAGATGGATAATTTCCGAGGTGTATCCGGGGGACGGATACACCTGACCGAGAGAAATGTAGGAGTAGCCCTCAAGTCCCGTTTCTTCAAGAAGCTCACGCTTTCCGTTTTCAAGCGGAGTAGAACCCTTTTCAAGCTTGCCGGCAGGAAGCTCAAGCACAACCTCCTTGTACGGATAGCGAAACTGCTTTACAAAAGAAAGATTATTGTCCTCATCAAGAGCGGCAACGCATACTCCGCCCGGATGATTGACAACCTCCCTCTTTGACCTTTTACCGTCAGGAAGCTCCACTTCGTCAAGGACTATATGCAGAACTCTGCCGTCAAAAATTTTCTTGCTGTCAAGAGTTTTTTCAAAAAGCTCCATAATTATGCCTCCGTTTTAAAGATTGAATTATCGAAAGGAAAGGATTTTGTTATGCCCGATTATAATGTTTTTCCCGATTACAAAACACGCAAAGAAATCATAAACGAGCTCTGCGACAGGTACAAGTTCATCAAGCATTGCTTTGCCGGAAAAAGCGTGTGCGGAAGAGGTATTGATGTTCTGCACATCGGCAACACCAAGAATCGTGTACTCTACTGCGGTGGTTTTCACGGCTCGGAGTACCTCACAATACTTGCCCTGTTGAAATTTTTTGAAGAATGTTGTGAGGCAATGGAAAGCGACAAAACTGTCGGCGGATGCAAAATCGGGAATTTTTTAAGCATTCGAGGTCTTACGATTGTGCCTTGCGTAAATCCCGACGGCACGGAAATTGCCTTGCATGGCAGTGATGCCGCATTCAAATACAAACCGCTTGTCGAAAAGGTCTGCACCGATACATATAAATGGCAGGCAAATGCCCGTGGAGTTGACATCAATCACAACTTCAATGCGGGTTGGTGCAGGCTTAAACAGCTTGAATTAAAGAACAATATCAAGTGTCCTGCGCCGACAAGATTCGGCGGCAATCATCCCGAGAGCGAACCCGAAACAAAGGCACTTACAACACTTTGCCGTAATATTGACTTTGAACGGGCAATCGCTCTGCACAGTCAGGGACGGGAAATTTACTGCTCATTCGGCAGACACACACCCGTTCTGAGCTTTCGGCTTGCGTCAATATTCTCACAGGCAAGCGGCTACAACATAGCCTTTCCCGAGGAGATTGCCACAGGCGGTGGCTTTAAGGATTGGTTCATCGAAAAATTCCGCCGACCTGCCCTCACCATAGAAATGGGACTTGGCAAAAATCCTCTCCCCCTCTCCGACTTTGAAGAAGAATACAAAATCCTGCAAAACATTCTCTGTCTCGGAGCGGTGGTTTAAAAATTTAATTTCATTGTATTTACAGCACTGAACACATATTGTTTGGTGCTGTTTTTAATTAAAAGGGCGCGTTAAAATTATTCCTAACATTTTCTTATAAAACTCAAGGGCAACCTCGGTTGCCCTTGTTTATTTTGTTATTTTTAATAACTTTGATTAATTTTTATCGTCCTCATCATCAAAGAAAGAGATTGAGTTTACGATATTGTCAACAGCCTCGTCTGAAATTACATTCGGCTCGTCAAGATATTTTGATCTTTTTTCAATGCTGTCAATAGCCATCTGCATCTGCTCCTGGGGAGTTGACGGTTTTTTCGGAGCGTCGTAAATCTCGTTATCCTCCGGATTTGAGATGTTCACATACTCCTCTTTTTTAGGCTCTTCTTTAACCTCGGGTTCTTCCTCAGGCTCAACGATTGCAGGCTCATTGCCGTCATCGGGGACTTCAACTTCCTCTGTCACATCTTCTGCAGATTCCTCTTTTGCGGGTTCTTCCGCTTTTTCGGCAGATTCGTCATTTTTTTTTGACTTGTCAACGCCAAAGTTCGGAGCATCGTAATTTTCGTCAATCTCCTCTGCGGCAGCCATAATTACCTCACCGGGAGCGTCAATCTGCTTTTCTCTTCTCGCCTCGGCAACAGCCTTGAGTTCATCAAGGTGATTTACAGGCTTTTCAACCTTTTCGCTGTCCTCATCAAAATATATATCATACCATACAAGGAACACATAAATTGTCCAAACTCGTCTGCTGTTATCTTCTTTTCCGCTGAAGTGGCTGTCGAGCCATGAAACAAGGACATCTGTATTGAAGAATTTCTCGGCAGTTTTGCCCTTGAACTTTGTTTTTACAACATTATAATACTTCTCGTCACGAAGCCATACTCTTGTCGGTACAGGGAAACCGAGTTTCTCTTTTTCGGCAGTAGCCTCAGGCATATGGCGAACGGCAGCCTTACGCATTGCATACTTTGTGTTGTGCTTGTTGCAGCGCAGTTTTGTCGGGAGCGATGACGCAACCTTGAAAACCTCCTTATCGAGGAAAGGAACACGAAGTTCAAGCGAGTTAGCCATACTCATTCGGTCGGCTTTAAGAAGGATGTCACCGACCATCCACATATTGATGTCGAGATACTGCATTTTTGTAACATCGTCATACTTACGGCAACGATAATAATATTTTCTTGTAAGATCCTGTGGGCGTGTTGCAATTGACGGATCTTTCAAAAGCTCCTGCTTCTGCTTATAGTCATACATAAATGCGTTACCGATATAACGCTCCTCAAGCTTGTCACAGGCACGGATAAGATAATCTCTGCCCTTGATGTCGGGGAGCTTTCTGCAAATTGCTCTTATTGCCTTTCTGATGCAATGCGGAACAATTGTCTGATAAATTTTGAACACTCTCGGATCGTTGTAGCAAGTGTAACCGCCGAACAATTCGTCTGCGCCCTCACCCGAAAGGACAACCTTTACATAATGGCTTGCAAGACGGGATACAAAGTAAAGTGCGATACATGACGGATCCGCAAGCGGCTGATCCATATGGTACTGAACAGTCGGAACAGCGTCCCAAAATTCTTCACTTGAAATAAGGTGAGTGTGGTGTTCAACACCGATTTTTTCGCTGAGATTCTTTGCCCAGCTGATTTCGTTATATTTTTCGCCAAAGTCAAAGCCGACTGTAAATGTTTTCTGGTCGGCAAAATATGTTGAAACATAGCTTGAGTCAACACCGCTTGAAAGGAAACAACCAACCTCAACATCGGCAATTTTGTGAGCGTTTACGGAGTTTTCAAAAACCTTTTCAATTCTGTCAACAGCCTCTTCCTCTGTCATTTCTTCGTCGGGATTGAAACGAGCCTCAAAGTAACGGGTAGTTTCAACCTCGCCGTCCTTGTACCAGAGATAGTGACCGGGCATAAGGCAGTAAACGCCCTCAAAGAAAGTTTCGGGCGGAACTGCATACTGGAATGAAAGGTAGGAATCAAGTGCCTTTCTGTTGAATTTCTTTTCAAACTTAGGATATTCAAGAATACTCTTGATTTCACTTGCATAGACAAAGTCATTGCCTATCTGAGTGTAGTGCATCGGCTTAATGCCGAAAAAGTCACGGGCAATAAAAAGTGAGTTATCCTTTGTGTTGTAGATAGCAAAGCCGAACATACCACGGAGTTTTGGGAGCATATCTTCTTTCCACTCTTCAAAGCCGTGAACAAGCACTTCACTGTCCGTATCTGTATAGAACTTATGGCCTTTTGCGATAAGTTCTTTTCTCAAATCCTTGTAGTTATAAATTTCACCGTTGAATGTGAGAACAAGGCTTTTATCCTCATTGTATATAGGCTGATGACCTGCACCGAGGTCAATAATGGAAAGTCTGCGAAATCCCATGGAAATATTGTCGTCCGTAAAAAATCCGTCCGAGTCGGGGCCACGGTGAGTAATAACCTCTGTCATATTTCTGATGACATCGGCTCTGTTTTCAACCTGTCCCATAAAGCCGGCTATGCCGCACATATCACAATTCCCCTTTCAAGGTAATTTTCAAAATTAACCGCATTAGACTAATGCCCTATTTTAAACATTTTATCACAATTTACTCCCAAATTCAACTGTTTGCAGGCATAAGTTTCAAATCAGAGCAACGCTCCTCAGCCTTTTTTATTCTTTAAGTATTCGTCAAGCAAATCCGCTGCATATCTGCACAACTCAGGACACGGACGGGCGGCATAATATTTTTCTGTTCTCTCAGACGGAGTCGGGTTGTCCTTTGCCTTTGCTCTCATACCTAAAAGGTCACGGCAAATGATTGAACCGTTGTCCTCTTTGAACCTTTCGGCAAGCTGCTGAACCTCGGTGTAGACACGCTTTTTGTCTGCATTATCCTTGCTGTCACTGTAACCCCTTGCAAGACCTAAAGCCATATACATTCCCGTAACAGTACCGCAGACCTCACGCATTCTGCCTATTCCGCCGCCAAACGGCGATGCAAGCATAAGAGCAGTCTGTTCATCAAAGCCCAAATCGTCACAAAATGCAAGCAATACAGCCTGAGCGCAGTTGTAGCCCTGCATAAAATTATTCTTTGCAATTTCACCTTTTGTCATACCAATTCCTCCTTTTGACAAAGCAATTTCATACAAGCCAAGTATAGCACCGAAAACCGCATACTGCAACGATTTTTTGCTTGTAGAAGGGGTTAGTGTATGATATAATTTATCATACAACAGCATTTCGCAAATTGTATCGTTTACAAGCACATTGCGAACGCTTTAAATTTGCTTGCTTTATTCGTTAAAATTGTTATAATCTAAGTACAGATATTTCACACATCTTTTAGAAGCGTGAAATATCCGTGAGTTTAGCCGTGGAATAATCCACAAGCAAACTCACGAGGAGCTGACGCTCCTTTGTACTGATTGCAATCTGTCGCAAGCTCTGCTCCTTGCAAGCAAAGCAGAGCGTTGCTCGGATTTAAATCTAAATACAGATTAAAATAAAGTACAAAAAAGACATTAAAGAAAAAGGTGATTAGCATTGTCTTTTCCACAGGATAAAATAAGAAATTTCAGCATTATTGCTCACATTGACCACGGCAAGAGTACGCTTGCGGACAGAATTCTTGAGCAGACCAACTCCGTTTCCGAAAGGGATATGGAGGCGCAGCTGCTTGATGACATGGATCTTGAGCGTGAGCGCGGCATTACAATCAAGGCGAGGGCGGTTAGCGTTATCTACAAAGCCGATGACGGCGAAGAATATCTTTTTAACCTCATCGACACCCCCGGCCATGTTGACTTTAACTACGAGGTTTCCCGTTCACTGGCGGCTTGTGAGGGCGCTATTCTTGTTGTTGACGCATCACAGGGCATTGAGGCGCAGACTCTTGCAAACACATATCTTGCCGTTGACAGCGGACTTGAAATTGTTCCCGTTGTCAACAAAATTGATCTGCCGAGTGCCGATCCCGACAGGGTTATTCAGGAAATCGAAGATGTAATCGGTATTCCTGCCGAGGATGCTCCGAAAATTTCCGCAAAGGCAGGAATCAATATTCACGCAGTTCTTGAAAAGGTTGTTCACGATATTCCTGCTCCGACAGGCGACATCAACGCACCTCTGCGTGCATTGATTTTTGACAGCTACTACGACAGCTACAAGGGCGTAATTATATATGTAAGGCTCAAAGAGGGACAGATTCACCCGGGCGATGAATTCAAGCTTATGGCAACGGGCAGTGTGTTCAATGTTGTTGAGTGCGGACTTATGCACGCAACCGCTCCTGAAAAGACCGACGGTCTTTATGCAGGCGAGGTTGGCTACATCACGGGTTCAATCAAGACTCTTGCAGACGCAAAGGTCGGCGACACGGTTACACTCACATCAAATCCCGCAGAAGAACCGCTCCCCGGCTACCGTGAGGCACAGCCTATGGTTTTCTGCGGTATCTATCCTGTTGACGGCGCAAGATACGGCGACCTTAAAGATGCGCTTGAAAAGCTTCAGCTTAACGATGCGGCTCTTTCGTTTGATCCCGAAACATCGGTTGCCCTCGGATTCGGTTTCCGTTGCGGATTTTTGGGACTGCTCCACATGGAAATCATTCAGGAGCGACTTGAAAGAGAATATCAGCTTGACCTCATCACAACCGCACCGAGTGTAATTTACAGAATCACACGCACGGACGGCACAGTTGAGATGATTGACAACCCGACAAACTACCCCGATCCGTCACTTATTCAAATGGCGGAAGAGCCTGTAACAGACGCTCACATCTATGCACCTAAGGAATATGTCGGCAATATTATGGAGCTTTGTCAGGACAGGCGAGGAACTTTTGTCGATATGCAGTATATTGATGCCGACCGTGTTGATTTACACTATGTACTCCCGCTTGCCGAAATAATCTACGACTTTTTCGACACGCTCAAATCACGCACAAGAGGTTATGCATCATTCGACTATGAGCTTAAAGAATATGTCCAGAGCAACCTTGTTAAGCTCGATATTATGCTCAACGGCGAGGTTGTCGATGCACTTTCGTTCATCATTCACGCCGACAAGGCATATTCAAGGGCAAGAAAGATGGCTGAGAAGTTAAAGGAAAAGATTCCGAGACAGCTCTTTGAAATTCCGATTCAGGCTTGCATCGGCGGTAAAATTATTGCCAGAGAAACCGTAAAGGCTATGCGTAAGGATGTACTTGCCAAGTGCTACGGCGGTGATATTTCCCGTAAGAAAAAACTCCTTGAAAAGCAAAAAGAAGGTAAAAAGCGTATGCGCCAGCTCGGTTCTGTTGAAGTTCCGCAGGAGGCATTTATGGCGGTTCTCAAGCTTGATACGGATTAACGGTGAAGATATGAAAGAACTTGCTATGTTTTACAACTTTTCGGACGAAAGACTTCGCAAGGCAAAGTTTGCTCTTATGCCGTTGAAAATTCAGGTCAAAAAGGTTGAAAAAGAAGATTTCAATCAGCCTATCGGCTATCTTGCAGGCATTAAGGGAATTGAACCTGTTGCAGAAAAGTTTGACGGTGACGGTTTTGACGAAGAAATGATTGTCATGCACAATTTCACTAATAAAACGATTGACTCGCTCATCAAGGCACTAAACAAGTGCGGTGTCGGACGGATTCCGCTCAAGGCGGTTATCACTCCCACAAGCAAAGACTGGGACAGTCTGACGCTTATCAAAGCACTTAAAGCCGACCATGAGGAAATGCTTAAAAAATTGAAAATGAAAAGTTGATAATGGAAAATGAAAGTCGGGAAGACAGTTTGCAAAATGCAAAACAATGTCTTCCCGACTGTTTTTATTTATATGAAATTACCGCCGCATTATTACAATCAATTTTTAAGAATTTTCTCAATCAATTGTGCAACACCATCGTTATTATTTGACGGGATTACGATATCGGCACGGTCAAGGCATTTTTGACTTGCGTTTTCAACAGCCGCACCAAGTCCCGACTCGGCAATCATGTCGGCATCGTTATCGGCATTTCCGCAGGCGCAGACATTTTCCATGCCGATATTCAAAAAGTCACACAAACGCAGGAGTGCCTTCGCCTTTGATGCCTCTGCCGACATAATCTCAACAAAATGGTCGGTTGAAGTCGTAATTTCAACGCTGTTGCAAGCCTTTTCGATACTGCTCCACAGCCTGTTGCGAAGCTTTTCGTCCGTACTTATAATGCTGATGAGGTCAAGCTCATTTCTATGCTTGCTCAAAAAGCTTCTCATATCGACAATCTTGCCGTGGCATGAACGGGTGTATTCAAAATATTCAGGCTCACAGCCGTAGTCAAGCGGTCTATGCACATATCTGACATCGGCATATGTGAATCCGTCAATAAATCCCTCAAGAATAACATCGTCATTACGCACAGCGCCGAGAATTTTCAACACATCATCGGGTAAAATCAGCGAACGGTAAACCGTTTTACCGCACTTGCTTATTACTGCACCGTTCGAGGTAATCGCATAGTCCAGACCGACAATGTTCATCACGCTGTCGGGCATCATAACAAACGGTCTGCCGCTTGCCGCAACAACGGTTATTCCTCTTTTGATTGCAGATTCAATGGCAGTTTGCGTTCGTTTGCTCAAGGTGTCGCTGTCGGCAAGGGTTGTGCCGTCAAGGTCAAGTGCAATCAGCTTAATATCTTTCATCTTATCCATACAAATCCCTCTGTCAGATTTTCTTCGGGCAAAATCCGTTCATACAGCATTCTTCACATTTTGCCTTTCTTGCGGTGCAGACTGCTCTGCCGTGCAGAACAAGTCGGTGACAAAAGTCATTGCTTTCATCGGGTGGCAAAAGCTCACGCAATGCAAATTCAATCTTTTTCTGATCCTTTAAGTCATGAAGTCCGAGCCTTTTTGTAATGCGTATGCAATGTGTATCAACCACAACCGCAGGCTGACCGAAAATGTCACCGCACACAAGATTTGCGGTCTTTCTGCCGATTCCGGGGAGTTTTGTCAAATCGTCAATATTATCGGGAACAACACCGCCGAAATCGTCACAAAGCATCCTTGCCATTTCGACAATATCTTTTGATTTGGTCTTATAAAGTCCACAGCTTTTTATGTACTCTGCAACTTCTTCGGGAGTTGAGTCGGCAAAATCCTGAGCCGTTTTGAACCTGTCAAACAACGAAGGAGTGACCATATTAACCCTTGCGTCCGTGCATTGAGCGGCAAGCCTTGTTGCAATGAGCAGCTGCAACGGATCTGTGTAGACAAGCGAACATATTGCGTCGGGATATTCTTTTTTCAAGGCATGAACAGCGTTCACGGCAATTTCTTTTTTGGTCATAAACTCACCCCGTAATTTTAAAAAACAAAAATGCGATTAAATACTGTTTTCTTCAGTATAACACAAAAATTCTGCTATTGCAATCAGGATAAAAAATTGGTACAATAGCAGTATAAAAGTTGAAATTTTATTGGGGAGGACAAAAAATGTACAATAATTACATTTTTGACTTATACGGCACTCTTATCGACATCAACACAGATGAATGGAACGATGATTTGTGGAAGAAAATTGCCATTCTCTATGCCTACAAGGGTGCGCACTACACCTATGATGAACTTAACGAGGAGTACAACAGACTTGTTCAGGCTGAAAAAAAGGCTGTTCTCAAGAAATCTCCCGACACAAAAGTTGTTGACATTAAAATTGAAAAGGTATTCCGTAAGCTTTTCTCACAGAAGGGCATTAAGGTTACAAAAGCCGAGGTACTTTTTATTGCCGAGGCATTCCGTTGCTACTCAACAAAGTACATCAAGCTTTATGACGGTGTACTTGATCTTCTTGACACTCTCAAGGCAAAAGGCAAAAAGATTTATCTTCTCTCAAACGCACAGCGTTCATTCACAGAAAATGAGCTGAATATGTTTGATCTAACAAAATATTTTGACGGCATTTGCATCAGCTCTGACGAAGAATGTTCTAAGCCTGACGAAAAATATTTCAAAACACTTTTTGACCGTTACGGACTTGAAAAGAGCGAGTCAATTATGATTGGCAACGACTATATCAGCGATATCGGCGGTGCGGCTGATTTCGGTATTGACAGCCTGTACATTCACCAGAGCATTTCCCCCGACATCGACGGCGAACTCCGCAGTACATATAAGGTTATGGACGGCGATGTGTTCAAAATCAAGAAACTTATTATTAATCATTCGTGAAGACAGTTTGTAATGTAAAAAAACATATTATGCCCGAACATAACATTGCAACCGTTCGCACAATCCCGTAGGGGCGGTCATTGGCCGCCCGCCTTAATAAAACTATTTGTTAACGCAATAATTTATGTTTTAAACAAAGTTGCGGTTATTTTGTAGCGGAGGTCAGTGACTTCCCGTCTGAAATATAGTCGCAATGCGTTGCACATAAATATACTGTAATATCGCACTTTAGGCAGTACATCCTTGTACTGCCTTTTGTTTTGCAAAATCATTATGTAAAACGCATAAATTCAATTCATCCGCACACACTTTTACAAAGGAAGTGTGAAGATGAAACGCAAAGTACCCGATTACAAAAAGATTTTAACACCAAGTGATTTAGAGCTTAACACCTGTTCAAATCAGGATTGTACAGGGCTAATCCCAACAGCAGTCAAAAATCCCGCTGAGGCTGATTCATACGAAGAACTCTACCCCTACATCAGCGGTGTGTCACCGTTCCCGGTTCGTGAAGATAGTTTGAAAAGCGATAAACTCTAATACCCGAGGTAAGTTATCATCTCATCTTAACTGCTCGTTATGCGGTGTAGCACCGCACCATGTCCAAGAAGATAGTAAAGATAAGGAACAGCTTTAATCCCGAGATGTACTATATTAAGATGACACTAAAGACCAATCAAAAAACAGCGGAAGCAATGTGTTTGTGCATTACTTCCGCCGATTTTATATTTTCAATTTTAATCTGAAGAAATTATTTTGTATAGCCGTGTTCTTTACACATCATATCGTAATAACCGACTACGAAAAAGTCTGTATGCTCATTTTTAACATACGGACCATAGGTAATGTACGGGTACCTTGGAGAAATATTATAGTTACCGTAAGCATACCAACGCATTGTATCATCAAAATACTGTATACCATCCTGCTCGTCAAGGAAAATATGATTGTTTCCAAAGTCGCCATTAAGACCAACAATAAATTTTTGTAAATCAGTAGCGGCAATGACCGATATATCGCTTTCATACTTTGCTACATTTGTTAACATCTTCTGCGCACCTGTAAATTCAACCTCATGGGCGATATATTTCTGAATAAGGGTAGCATCGACAACATTAACAACACCGTCTTTGTTCACATCACCTTTTAAAGTATAGGCATTCGTCATCTTGTTGTACACAGCAAGAAGTTCATTGTAGGCATTTGTAATAGCCCAAACATCGTAATCATTAGTGCCTGCAATATACGGCTCTAAGTCGGTTTTTAAATCAGCAAGCTTATACTGAAATTCGTTCCATTGCTCATCAGAATACCAGTTGTTGTAATTCTGTTCCTTACAGGCATTATCGTAAGCAGTTTTAGCATATGCAACATCAACATGAAGGTTATAAGCGGCACTATACAGCTTGTCCTTCATATTTTTATATTCCTCTGCTGTTGCAAGTTCGTCCTGATTATAAAGATTGTATGCCGCATTATATGTATCACCTGCAACACAGTTATAGATTCTCGCCTCACCAATGTTTGTGTTGAGAATTTTAAATGCGTCAAGGAGCCAGCCAAGTTTCTCACGCTCTATCTCAGTTTCGGACTTTTCATTTTCAGCAGCAAATGTTGTTAAAATGAAAGATGAAACCGCCAAAATTCCAACGAGTATGATTGATAATAATTTTTTCATTGTTTATCCCCCTATATCATCTTCTGTATTAATGTCCTGTACCATCCAAATTTACATCATAGTTTTTAGAACTGTTATCATTGTACCATATACAGTAATTATAATCAATACTGTTTCAATCTTTGGCTATAAAATATCCCTTTACTTTTTTGTAAAATATAAACAAAAAAGCACCACATTATGTGGTGCTTAAAGTTCAAATGAACCACCGATCACTCGGTGTATATAAAAGGGTAAACACCCTGAAAACTGAATAAAGGAAAGAAGATTAAGAAGAAAGATTAGTTAAA